>WNFY01003922.1_pt1 | contig 23458 bp, 23 predicted proteins | sample 5400091 | NCBI WGS metagenome assembly WNFY01 (sample SAMN13153364, study PRJNA577476) | soil metagenome | isolation source: 60 cm soil or saprolite under grassland replicate 1 | place: USA:California | collected 2016-06-15 | reverse complement strand
GGCCGCCATACCTGCGGGACGTCAACACGGTGTTCCAGGACTACGCGCTCTTTCCGCACATGACCGTGGCCGAGAACGTCGGCTACGGCCTCCGCGTGCGTGGAGTCGGACGCCGCGACCGCAGGCTGCGGGTCGACGAGATCCTGAACGTCGTCCAGCTCCCCGGGCTAGGCGACCGGAAGCCGATCCAGCTGTCCGGTGGCCAGCGCCAGCGGGTTGCGCTTGCACGGGCGCTCGTCAACCACCCGCAGGTGCTCCTGCTCGACGAGCCTCTGGGCGCGCTCGATCTGAAGCTCCGCCAGGAGATGCAGATCGAGCTGAAGCGGATCCAGCGTGCCGTCCGCGAGGTGGGGATCACCTTCGTTTATGTCACGCACGACCAGGAGGAGGCGCTGACGATGAGCGACCGCCTCGCCGTCTTCAACGAAGGGAAGATCGAGCAAATCGGAACTCCGGCGGCCGTCTACGAACGGCCGGAGAATGCGTTTGTCGCCGGCTTCGTCGGGGCGTCGAACGTCATCCAGCGCTCCGGCCGCACGTTCACGGTCAGGCCGGAGAAGATCCGGATGACCTACGACGGCGGCGCGCGCCGCGACGACGAGAACGCCGCCACCGGACGGATCAGCGCCGTCGTCTACGCGGGCATGTTCACGCGCTACGTCGTCGACCTCGACGACGGCGGCGAGCTCGTCGTCGTCCGCCAGAACCTCGAGACATCGTCGACCGAGGCCCTGGACGCACGGGGCCGCCGGGTGCTCCTGGAATGGCGCCCCGAGCATGCGATCGAGACGAAACCCCAACGGGAGGAGAAGCATGAGTCGAGCTAGCAAGCGCTACCTGGCGTGGGCGGCCCTCGGGCTGCTGACCGGAGCGCTGGCCATAGCCGCTGCCGGATGTGGCGGCGGCGGAAGCAGCAGCAAGTCGTCGAACAGTACGTCGACGACGGTCGGGCCGGCCTCGATCGGTCAGGGCGAGGGAGCGCTCAACCTGATCGAGTGGCCGTACTACTCGGACCCGAGCTTCGCCAACAAATTCGAGAAGCAGACCGGCTGCAAGATCCACCGCAAGGACGCCGGCTCCTCGAACGAGATGGTCGCTCTGATGCGGGCCGGCGGCGGGGGCGGCGGCGGCCAGTGGGATCTCGTCTCGGCCTCCGGCGATGCGAGCCTGCGCCTGATCAGGGGCGGCGACGTCAAGCCGGTCAACATCAGCCTGATCCCGAGCTGGAACGACTTCATCCCGATCTTCAAGTCTCCGGCGCATAACACGGTCGACGGCGTCCACTACGGCGTCTCCCTGCAGTGGGGCCCCAACGTCCTGCTCTACAACACGACGAAGATCAAGCCGGGCCCGACGAGCTGGGGAGCGCTCTATGACCCGAAGTACAAGGGCCAGATCACGATCCCCAACAACCCGATCCAGATCGCCGACGCTGCCTTCTACCTGATGCACTCGCAGCCGGACCTCGGGATCAAGGACCCCTACGAGCTGAACAAGAAGCAGTTCGACGCAACGGTCGCGCTGCTCAAGAAGCAGCGCAAGCTCGTCAAGCTCTACTGGAACTACGACACCGACGGCCGTGCAGCGTTCGCGAACGGCGACGTCTCGCTCGGCGCGATCTGGCCGGTCGACACTCTGGCGCTACAGGCGAAGGGCGCGCCGGTGAAGGAGGTCATCCCGTCTGTCGGCGCGACCGGGTGGGCGGACACCTGGATGTTGGCCAAGCACGCACCGCATCCGAACTGCGCGTACCTCTGGATGAAGTACGTAACGACGCCACAGGTCGAGGCCAAGCAGGCCCTCGTCTTCGGCGAGACGCCGGTCAACCCGAAGGCGTGTCCGTACATGGACAAGATCCAGGCCAGCTCGTGCGCCAAGTACCACCTGAACGAGCCGCTCGCCTACTACAACACGATCAAGTTCTGGAAGACGCCGATTCCCGACTGCGGCAACGGCAAGAACGACTGCATGGACTACAACGCCTGGCAGACGGCTTGGACGCAGATCACGGGGTGACGCGTGACTGAAGTCATCGAGGCGGGCGCTCCTCTCCGGAGCGCCCGCCTTCGCATCTCCGCCGCGCTCTGGCGGCGGCCCTGGCTGAAGCTGTCGCTCCTCCTAGCCGCGCCCGTGCTCGCGTTTGCGGTCGTGTATCTCGGCGCACTGGTCTCGCTCTTCGTCTCGGCTTTCTGGCAGATCGACGCCTTCACCGCCGCCGTGGTCCACAACTGGACGCTCGATAACTTCAAGACCCTCTGGAACGACCACACCTACTGGCGGATCACCGGCCGGACGATCGGCATTGCCGCGGCGGTCACGGTCACTGACGCGGTGCTCGCGTTCCCGCTCGCGTACTTCATGGCGCGCTTGGCGACACCACGGCTCCGCGCCTTGCTCTTCATCGCCGTGCTCCTGCCGCTCTGGTCGAGCTACCTCGTCCGGATCTACGCCTGGCGGACGATCCTGGCCAAGGATGGCGCCCTCAACTGGGTCTTGAACGGCATCGGCCTGCCGGACACAGGGCTCGCGTACACCAACACGGCGATGTGGATCGTCTTTTCTTACGTGTGGCTCCCGTTCATGGTGCTGCCGGTCTACGCGGCGTTGGAACGGATTCCCGACAGCTACCTCGAAGCCTCGCAAGACCTCGGCGCAAAGGGGTCACGCACGCTCCGATCGGTGATCCTGCCGCTGGCGCTACCGGGGGTGGTCGCGGGCTCGATCTTCACGTTCTCGCTGACGCTCGGCGACTTCATCACCCCCGCGTTGGTCGGCGGCGCGGGCTCGAGCTTCATCGGCAACGTCGTCCACGACAAGGTGGGCCAGCCCGATGTGCCGTTCGCCGCGGCGTTCGCAACGGTGCCCGTGGTGGTAATGGGCATCTACCTGTTGATCGCCCGACGACTGGGGGCATTCGAAGCCGTCTGATGGAAACCCGAAGCACACGCATCGGCCTGGGCGTCGCGACGGTGGCAGTGATTGCGTTTCTCTGGCTCCCCCTGCTGCTGATCATGGCCTACGCCTTCAACAGTTCGACGATCCAGAGTTGGCCGATCTCCGGGTTCACCTTCCACTGGTTCCACGAGGCCTGGCACGATCCGGAGGCGCGCAGCTCGCTCTGGCTTTCGCTCAAGGTCGGCCTGGCGGCGACCGCGATCGCGCTCGTGCTCGGGACTGCGGCCGCCGCCGCGATCTACCGCTTTCGCTTCTTCGGCCGCGAGGCGGTCTCGTTCCTGCTGCTTCTTCCGATCGCGCTGCCGGGGATCATCACCGGAATGTCTCTAAATTCGGCCTTTAACTTCGCCGCCGTCAGATTCTCGATCTGGACGATCGTCGTCGGGCACGCGACCTTCTGCGTCGTGATCGTCTACAACAACGTGCTCGCGCGGCTGCGGCGCAGCTCTCCCTCCCTGCTCGAGGCGTCGATGGACCTCGGCGCAGACGGCTGGCAGACCTTCCGTTTCGTCGTCTGGCCCGTGCTTTCGACCGCGCTCGTCGCCGGCGGGCTGCTCGCCTTCGCGCTCTCGTTCGACGAGGTGATCGTGACCACGTTCACCGCCGGAGCGCAGACGACGCTGCCGATCTACATCCTCGACCACATCCAGCGCGGCCAGGACCTTCCCGTCGTGAACGCGATCGTCTTCGTCGTCATCCTCGTGACCGTGATCCCGGTCACGATCGCGCAACGCCTGACCGGCGACACCGGGGTGCTGCGGCGAGGGTCCTCGCCGCCAAAGGTGTAGTTTTGAAACGAGTTAGCGAAGGAGGGCATTCATGAGCGTGACGGTCTCGAGTTACAAGAACATCGTCGGCGGTGAGTGGGTCGATTCCGCCTCCGGCGAGACGATGGAGGTGCTGAACCCGGCGACCGGCGAGGCGATCGCCGAGGTCCCCCGGGGCACGAAGGAGGACGCCGACCGCGCGGTCGAGGCGGCGAAGAAAGCGCTGCCCGAGTGGCTCGAGACGACGCCGGGCGAGCGCGCAGAGGCACTGCTCAAGCTCGCCGACCTGCTCGACGAACACGCGGAGGAGCTGGCCGAGCTCGAGTCGCAGAACGTCGGCAAGCCGCTGCCGGCCGCGCGCGATGAGATGCCGGTCTCCTCGGACAACATTCGCTTCTTCGCCGGTGCGGCCCGGCTGCTCGAGGGCAAGGCCACCGGCGAGTACATGCGCGGCTACACGTCGATGCTTCGGCGCGAGCCACTGGGCGTCGTCGGCGGGATCACGCCGTGGAACTACCCGCTGATGATGGCTGTCTGGAAGTTCTCCCCCGCGCTGGCGGCGGGCAACACGCAGGTGTTGAAGCCGGCCGAACAGACGCCGCTGACGACGCTGCGGTTCTTTCAGCTTGCGACGGAGGCGGAGATCCTGCCGCCCGGAGTCCTGAACGTCATCACCGGCGACGGCGTGCCGGTCGGCGAGGCGATCGTCAAGCACCCGGACGTCCGTCTCGTCTCCCTCACCGGCGACGTCGAGACCGGCAAGATCATCGCCCGGACCGCCGCCGACACCCTCAAGCGCGTCCACCTCGAGCTCGGCGGCAAGGCGCCGGTGGTCGTCTTCGACGACGCCGACCCGGCCGCGGTCGCGGAGGGGGTCAAGGTCGCCGGCTACTGGAACTCCGGCCAGGACTGCACCGCCGCCTCCCGTGTCGTCGCAGGTCCCAAGATCTACGACAAGCTGTTGGAGGAGCTCGTCCCGGCGGTCGAGTCGATCTCGGTCGGCGATCCGGCCGAGAGCGAGGAGCTCGACATGGGCCCTGTGATCTCCAAGGATCAGCAGGACCGCGTCTTCGGCTTCCTCGAGCGCGCGAAGGGCGCCACCGTCCTCACCGGAGGCGAGTCGAACGGCTCGCGTGGGTTCTTCGTCAAGCCGACGGTGATCACGGACATCGGCCAGGAGGACGAAATCATCCAGCGCGAGGTCTTCGGCCCGGTCGTGACCGTGCAGCGTTTCGCCGACGACGATCAGGCGATCGCGTGGGCCAACGACGTCGACTACGGGCTTGCCGCCTCCGTGTGGACCCGCGACATCGGCCGGGCGCTGAACGCCGCCCGCAAGCTCCAGTTTGGGACGGTCTGGATCAACGACCACATTCCGCTGGTCAGCGAGATGCCGCACGGCGGCTACAAGCAGTCAGGCTACGGCAAGGACCTGAGCACCTATTCGCTCGAGGACTACACGAACATCAAGCACGTGATGGCCAAGGTCGACTAGCCGGCTCGGCCGGCTGTAGGGACAGGCACCCTCCGGTGCCTGTCCCTACAGGCGCCCCGAACTTATGCCTTCTTAAGGTCGCCCAGGATTTCGTTGGCGGCGGCGACGCCCGTTGACGCGCCGCCTTCCATGTAGCCCTGGAAGTCCTGCGAGCAGTGCTCGCCGGCGAAATGGATGTTGCCCTGGCGGAGGCCCTCCCAGCCGCTGAAGCCGACGTACTGGCCGACCTTCCAGTACGAGTACGAGCAATTCAAATTCGGGTCGAGCATCGGGTTCGACAGCGTCGCCCTGCCGTTCCACTGTCTCGTGATCCCGGGAAAGACCGGCTCGAGCTGCTTGAGGAATCGCTGGGCGAGGGTGGCGACTTTCGAGCTCGCCGCGGTCGCGTACGGCGTTGCGGCAAACAGCGCGTCTGCGATATCGCCCCCGGTGTAGTCGACCAGGATCCCCGTAGCGCCGGCCTGCCCTCGGGTCACGTCCCAGGTGTTCTGATAGCCCGTGTCCGTGTAGGTCGCCCCGTTCGAGAGCCCCCAGACTCCCTCCGTGTTCCAGAGCCGGCTCGCGAACTGAAGTTGCAGCTTTGAGTTACGCCCGTTGCCGAGCTGCGTAATCGCTGTCTTCTTCAGTGGGTCGAAGTTCGCGCCGCCGAAGTCGAGCGTGCGCAGTACGGCAAACGGCAGCGCCAGGATCACATGGTCGGCGGTCACCCGCTGAGAGCCGGCCGGGGTCGAGAAGACGATTGTGCTGATGCCGTCGGCGTTCCGCGCCATCGACTTCATCTGCCAACCCATCTTCACGGCGTCCGCTCCTTGCGAGGCTACGAGTGCGTCCCTGATTGCGAACGGCAGCTGCGCGTTTCCGCCGACGATGTGGTACCGCTCGTTCGAGGCGCCAAAGACCATGTAATTGCCCGGCACCGACTTGTAGCCGAGGAGGTAGACGAGGTTGAGCGCCGACTGGTCAGTCGTCTCCGCGCCGTACTCGATGTTGTATGCGACGTCGAGCACCTGGCCGAACGGCGAGTCATGGCCGCCCGGAACGCGCGACTCGATCCAGTCGTAGACGCTCATTTGGTCGAGCGCGATCCCGCCGTCCGTGTGGATGAAATACGTCGTCGGATAGCTCGCCGCATGGACGTCGGCCTGCAGGGCCTGATGGACAGGCTGAAAGTCCTTGTCCGCCTGGGTCTTCGAGTAGTAGGAGCCGTCGAAGAAGTAGGTGTCCTCCGATCCGTTTGGCTCGGCCCCGGTCAGGTTCACCGTTGCCAGTCGGAACCGCTGGGCCAATCCGAGGATCGTCTTGTGGCCGCTGTCGATCAGCTCGCCGCAGAGCTCGGCGCCCTGGGCGTTCGCCCAGTAGCCGGGAAACTCGGTGAAGTCGGAGTGCATCCGGCCGCCGACGCGAGTCGAGTGCGACTCGTAGACGGTCGAGGAGATGCCCCTGTCCTGCAGGGTCAGTGCGGCGGTGAGCCCGGCGATGCCCCCGCCCACGATCGCGATGCGCTGACCGGCCGCGGCGCGCGCCGCGTTCGCGAACAGGCCGGGTCCGGCGACTGCCACCGCGGCGCCCGCGGTGCCAGACCGCTTCAGAAACTCGCCGCGTGAGTAGGTCCGCTCCTGTTCTTGATCCCGCAGCTCTCGGGGAGAGATTCCAAGTGCCTCGGCGTGCTGATGCTCGCGCGCCAGGCGCCGTAAAGCGCGAAGCAGCGGTGTCCGTGCCATGCCCCCCTCCTGAACGATTGGAGTCCGAAGCATTCACCATTCCACGCTCGATCTCAAGGACGTGACGGCTCTCGATTGACGCAATGCGAGAGGATCGGCGAGAATCCCTTCGCATTGCGAGGTGATCACAATCGCGGCGCCGTCGGACCGGCGCGGGGGCTCGACCGGGTCGATCAGAGCATCATCGAGGCGTTGCAGAAGAACGGGCGCGAGTCCTTCCGCCGCATCGCCGCGGCGATTGGAGTCTCCGAAGCGACGGTCCGTGCGCGGTACTCCCGACTCTGCGACGAAAATATCCTTCAGGTCACCGGCGTTACGAACCCGCTCGAGCTCGGCTTCGACGCGCAGGCGATGGTCGGTATCCGCACCACGGGGGCGCCGGAGCCCGTCGCGGACGAGATCGCAAGATGGGACGAGGCGGGCTACGTGGTCGTCACAGCAGGCCAGTACGACATCCTCGTCGAGCTCGTGTGCGCCGATCGCCGCCAGCTGCTCGAGCTGACCAACAGGATCCGCTCGCTCGCAGGTGTCGCATCCACCGAGAGCTTCCTCTATCTGGCGCTCTGGAAGCAGCTCTACGATTGGGGAGCGCCCGTCGGCAATGCGGGCGCTGTCGAGGAGAAGGTCGGCTGATGGCCGTCGAGGAACGCATTCAGCAGTCGCTGGAGCGTGCTGCCGAGCCATCCGGCACGCCCGATGTCCGGCTTGATCGAGTCACGAAGAAGTTCGACGACGTCGTCGCGGTCGACGACCTCTCGCTCGAGATCCCGCGCGGCAGCTTCTTTGCCCTGCTCGGTCCGTCGGGTTGCGGCAAGACGACGACGTTGCGGATGATCGGCGGTTTCGAGGAGCCGACAGCGGGTGCGATCTACCTCGGCGAGCGCGCGGTCAGCGGGACGCCGCCGTACAAGCGGGACGTCAACACGGTCTTCCAGAGCTACGCCCTCTTCCCTCACCTCTCGATCTTCGAGAACGTCGCCTTCGGCCTGAGGCGAAAGGGCACGCGGGGAGGAATCCTCAAAGGCAAGGTCGAGGAAATGCTCGACCTCGTCCAGTTGAGCGGGTACGGAAAGCGCAAGCCGCGTCAGCTCTCGGGAGGTCAGCAGCAGCGGGTCGCGCTCGCACGCGCGCTCGTCAACAGTCCGCGAGTCCTCCTGCTCGACGAGCCGCTCGGAGCCCTCGACCTGAAGCTGCGTAAGGAGATGCAGCTCTTCATCAAGGGCCTCCAGCACGACGTCGGCATCACCTTCATCCACGTCACGCACGACCAGGAGGAGGCGATGACGATGGCCGATCAGATTGCGGTCATGAACGCCGGGAAGATCGAGCAGCTCGGCACCCCGAACGAGCTCTACGAGCGGCCGCAGACTTCCTTCGTCGCCGGCTTCCTCGGGATCTCGAACCTGCTCCCGGGAAGCGTCGCCGGCCCCGACACGGTCCGACTCGCCGACGGGACGACGATCCGCGTCCGCGCAGGCACGCTCGACGGGCGCTCCGGCCATGTCGCGGTCGGTATACGCCCTGAGAAGATCCGCCCCGACGAGCAGGATCCGAACGCGCTCCAGGGAGTCGTCAGGGAGCGTGCATACATCGGCGTCTCGACGCAATACATCGTCGAGACCCGCAACGGCAACGTTACCGTCGTCGTCCTCAACGATCGGCCGGGCACGGTTCCGCACAGCCCGGGCGACCACCTCACTCTCAGCTGGGATCCGGAAGCCACATTCGTCGTCGACCCCATGGAGGAAAGTGCATGACCGATCAACTCACCCGCCGCCAGCTGCTTCAGCGTGCCGCCGCCGGCGGCACCGTGCTCACGCTTCCCGGGCTACTGGCGGCCTGCGGCGGTTCGTCCAAGGCAGGCGCAGGCTCCACTGTCAGCCACAAGCTGGCGAAAACCCTTCACTTCTCGAACTGGACGCTCTACATGGACACGAACAACAAGACGCACACCAACCCTTCGCTCGTCCAATTCCAGAAGAAGTACGGCGTCCACGTCGACTATGTCGAGGACATCAATGACAACGCGTCGTTCTTCGGGAAGATCCAGGGCGCGCTCTCGCGCGGCCAGTCGATCCACCGGGACATCATCGTCCTCACCGACAACGACCGCTACCTCTCGCTCATGATCAAGAAGGGATGGGCGGAGAAGCTCGACAAGTCGTCCATCCCGAACATGAAGAACCTGGTCGACGTCCAGAAGCACCCGAACTTCGACCCGAACCGCGACTACTCGCTGCCCTGGCAGTCCGGGATGACCGGGATCGCCTACAACGACACGCTGACCGACCCGGTGCTGTCGATCGCCGAGCTGTTCGAGAACCCGAAGCTGAAGGGGAAGGTGACGTGCCTGAACTCGATGGGCGATGCGCTCACGTGCGTGATGCTCGCGAATGGAGACGACCCCACGAAGGTCACGGACAAGTCGTTCAACGCGGCCTTCAACCGGGTCAAGAAGGCAGTCGACTCGAAGCAGATTCGCCAGTTCACCGGCAACGACTACGCGCCGATACTCGCCAGGGGCGACCTCTTGGCGGCCATGTCGTGGTCGGGCGACATCGCGCAGCTCGGCAACAAGCACATCCACTGGAACGTGCCGAAGGACGGCGGCGCCCTCTGGACGGACAACATGCTCATCCCGAACGGGGGGAACATCTACACCGCGTCGGTCTACATGAACTACGTCTACGACCCGAAGCCCGACCAAGAAGATGCTCGACAGCGTCAAGATCTTCGATGCCAAGGCTCTGAACAACCAGAAGTACCTGACGCAGTGGCAGAACCTGATCTCTGCCTGATCCGCCTGTGAGCTTCTTCCATCGTCACCGCGGGCTGACGCCGTACCTGCTCCTCGCTCCGGGGATCGCCTTCCTCGCGGTCTTCTTCGTGGTACCGCTGGGCTTCCTGGCGTACCAGTCTCTCGAGTCCGGCAACATCGACTTCGGCTACGCGTTCACGTGGTCCTGGAGCAACTACGGGAACGCGTTCAGGGATTACCACGCGCAGTTCGTCCGGTCGCTGGAGTATGCCGGCATCGCCACGTTGCTGGCGCTCGTGACCAGCTACCCGGTCGCGTACTGGATCGCGTTCCGAGGCGGACGCTGGAAGAACCTGCTGTTGCTTTTCATCGTCGCACCGTTTTTCGTCACCTACCTGATCCGAACCCTTGCGTGGGAGACGATCTTGTCGGACAACGGGTTCGTGGTCCACACGCTGCAGCATCTCCACGTTCTCGGGTCCGGAGGACGGCTTCTCGCGACCTCGACCGCCGTGGTGACCGGGATCACCTACAACTTCCTCCCGTTCATGGCGCTGCCGCTCTACGTCTCGCTCGAGCAGATCGACCACAGCCTCATCGAAGCGGCGGAGGATCTTTACGCGAGCAAGCTGCACGCGTTCCTACGCGTGACGCTGCCGCTCTCGCTGCCCGGCGTCGTCGCGGGAACTCTGCTCACGTTCATCCCGGCGGCCGGGGACTTCATCAACGCCCAGCTGCTCGGCTCGCCGGACAACCACATGATTGGAAACGTGATCCAGTCCAAGTTCCTGGAGCTGACCGACTATCCGGCGGCGGCAGCGATGTCGTTCATCCTCATGGCGGGGATCCTCGTTGCCGTCGCGGTCTACGCGCGAGCCGTCGGGACCGAGCAGCTTACAGGGACGGCCGTATGAGCTCGATCGCGGTCGAGCAGCGAGCCGGACGCGGGCCTGCGGCGGCGGCGCTCGCGTTCGTCCGTCGACACATCCTCACGGTCTACTCGGTCCTGTTCTTCGCCTACCTGCTGCTGCCGATCGCGGTCGTGGTCGTCTTCTCGTTCAACAACCCGACCGGAAAGTTCAACTACACCTGGCAGGGGTTCACCTGGGACAACTGGCATTACTGGGACGGCGTGCCCGGGATCCGCAGCGCGATCATCCTCTCGCTCGAGATCGCGCTGGTTGCGAGCCTCGTCGCGACAGCGCTCGGAACGCTGATCGCGCTCGCGCTCGTGCGCTACGGCTTCCGCGGCCGTGCGACGACGAACATTCTGATCTTCCTGCCCCTGTCGACGCCAGAGATCGTGCTCGGCGCGTCGCTGCTGACCCTTTTCCTCAACGTCGCCTGGGTGCCCTTCGGCTTCTGGACGATCCTGATCGCGCACATCATGTTCTGCATCAGCTTCGCGGTCGTCACCGTCAAGGCGCGACTCGTGGGTTTCGACCGCCACCTCGAGGAGGCGGCAATGGATCTCGGCGCGAACGAGTGGACGACCTTCCAGAAGGTGACGCTGCCTCTGACCGCGCCGGCGATCCTGGCCGCGCTCCTGCTGTGTTTCGCAATCTCGATCGACGACTTCGTCGTCACGTACTTCAACTCCGGGTCGCAGATCACTTTTCCGCTCTTCGTCTGGGGAGCCGCGCGAATCGGCGCCCCGCCGCAGGTGAACGTGATCGGAACGGCCATCTTCGTAGTTGCGGTGACGGCGATGCTCGCAAATGTCATTCTCCAGCGCCGCCGGGAGGTGCGTGCATGACCGAGCTGGCCGCGTCGCTCAACGCCGAAGAGCTCCAGCACGCGGCGCGCGAGCACCTGTGGCTGCACTTCACCCGCATGGGCGGCTACCTGAAGACCGAGGTGCCGGTGATCGTCCGCGGCGAGGGTTGCTACTTGGAGGACGTCAACGGGAAGCGCTATCTCGACGCGCTCGCAGGGCTGTTCGCGGTCAACATCGGTTACTCGCACGGCGAGGAGATCGGACAGGCGGCTCTCGACCAGATGCGCGAGCTGCCGTTCTACACGAACTGGTCGTACGCGCACCCGCGTGCGATCGAGCTCGCGGCCGAGGTGGCCGCGCTCGCGCCGGGCGACCTGACGCGCGCGTTCTTCGTCTCGGGCGGCTCGGAGGCCGTCGAGTCAGCGTGGAAGCTCGCGCGGCAGTACCACGCGGCTCGAGGCGAACGGCGCTGGAAGGCGGTTTCACGCAACGTCGCCTACCACGGGACGACCATGGGCGCGCTCTCGATCAACGGGATCCCAGCCCTGAGGACGCCGTTCGAGCCGCTCGTCCCGGAGGTCGTGCACGTGCGGAACACGAACCGCTACCACCGCCCGGCGGACGAGAGCGAGGCGGAGTTCACCGCGTTCCTGCTCGACGACCTCGAGTACGCACTCGAGGCCGCCGGCCCGGAGACGGTGGCGATGGTGATCATGGAGCCGGTGCAGAACGCCGGCGGCGCCTTCACACCGCCCGCCGGCTACTTCCAGGGCGTGCGCGAACTGTGCGACCGTCACGGAATTCTGCTGTGCGCCGACGAGGTGATCACCGGCTTCGGGCGGATCGGCTACTGGTTCGCATCCGAGAAGTACGACACCCGGCCGGACATCGTCACCTGCGCCAAAGGCCTGTCCTCGGCCTACGCCTCGATCGGCGCCGTGCTGACGACCGACCGCGTGATGGAGCCGTTTCTGACGGGCGACACGATGTTCACGCACGGGATCACCTTCGGCGGCCATCCCGTGATGGCGGCGATCGCGCTCAAGAACATCGAGATCATGAAGCGGGAGCGGATCGTCGAAGGCGTGCGCGAGAACGAGGGCATGTACCGCTCGACTCTCGGGCAGCTGCTCGAGCTTCCGATCGTGGGCGATCTGCGCGGCGCCGGCTGCTTCTACGCGCTCGAGCTCGTGAAAGACAAGGAGACGCGCGAGACCTTCTCGGACGAGGAGTCGGAGCAGCTGCTGCGCGGCTTCTTATCGCCGGAGCTGTTCGAGCGCGGCCTGATCTGCCGTGCCGACGACCGCGGTGACCCAGTGATCCAGATCTCGCCGCCCCTCGTCGCTGGGCAGGCCGAGTTCGAGGAGCTGGTCGGGATCCTCGGCGACGTCTTGCAGGAGGCCTGGGAACAGGTCGAGCCGACACCAACGGATCGCCGGACACCACGCCGCGAGCCGTGATCGAGCCGGGCCGGCCGTGGTGGCTCGACGAGGCGCCGCCGGTCGAGCCGCAGCCGGCTCTCGAGGGCGAGACCGACGTCGACGTCGCGATCGTCGGCGGCGGCTATACGGGGCTCTGGACCGCGCTCGCAGTGGGGGAGCTCGAGCCGTCGGCGCGCGTCGCCGTGCTGGAGGCGGCCCTGTGCGGCGAGGGTCCGAGCGGGCGGAACGGCGGCTTTCTCCACGGGTACTGGTCGTCGCTCGCACGCGCGCGAAGGGTGTTCGGGGACGGTGGGGCGCTCGCCGTCGCCGAGGCGGCGTCTGCGATCGTCCCGGGCGTCCGCGAGTTCGTCGAACAGCGTGGAGTGGGCGTGTGGCTTCGCGAGGCGCCGATGCTCGAGGTCTCGGCGGCGCCGGCGCAGGACGAGGCTATCGATGCGGCCCTGGCCGGCGCGCGCGACCTCGGCGTCGAGGAGGAAGCCGCGCCGGTCGGCCGCGACGAGCTGGCGGAGCGGTGCTCGTCGCCCAGCTTCCGGCGCGGTGTGCTCTACCGCGAGGGCGCAACCGTTCAGCCGGCGCGGCTCGTGCGGGCACTTCGCGCTGCTGTGCTCGACGCCGGCGTCGTGCTTCACGAGCGGACGCCGATGATTCGCCTCCGGCGTGACTCACCCAACGTCGTCGAGACGCCGCGGGGACGGGTTCGGGCGCGCGAGGTCGTCGTCGCGATCAACGCTGCCGCGGCGGGCTGGCGTCCGCTCGCCCGGCGCCTGACCGTGTTCGGCTCCTACGTCGTCCTGACCGAGCCGGTGCCCCAGTTGCTCGACGCGATCAACTGGACCGGCGGCGAGTCGATTGTCGACGGGCGCATGTTCCTGCACTACTTCCGCACGACGAACGACGGCCGCGTCTTAATGGGCAGCGGCTCGGGGCCGATCGGCTTCGGCGGCCGGCTCGGCGAGCGCTTTACTGCCGACGCGCCCTCGGTGGCGCGGGCCGAGGCGGGCCTGCGCTTCCTCCTGCCGGGGCTCGCTGGCGCGCGCGTGGAGCGAGCCTGGGGCGGACCGATCGACGTCTCGGCCGACCATTTTCCGTTCTTCGGCACCGTTCCCGGGAGCCGGGTCCACTACGGCGCCGGCTATTCGGGCAACGGCGTCGGCCCGAGCTGGCTCGGCGGCAGGATCCTGGCACGGCTCGCCCTGGGGGTCGAGGACGAACTGACGGCCCTGCCGCTCGTCAATCGCAGAGTCCGCCCGCTACCGCCGGAGCCGATCAAAGGTCTCGGCGGCGGACTCGTGCGGGGCGCAGCCCTGCGGGTCGAGGAAGCCGAGCAAGCCGGCCGCCGCCCCGCACTGCCACTGCGGGCGATCGCCGCGCTCCCCCGCGTCGTGGGCCTGCGCGTGGGTACGCGCTAGGGGAACCGGGAGGTTCCCCTAGCGCGTCTAGATCGCTAGATCTTCCCTCGGCCCCTCCACTTGGCGAAGATCGGCTTGAACTCGTGCAGCGCCGCGCTCGCGGCGTCGGCGGGCGTCATCTTGCCCTGCGCTACCTGGGCGAACATCTGCGGGACCAGCCAGGTGTTGAAGATCTCGTCGACCGCCGCGTTGGAGAAGCCCGGATAGCCGACGTTGACCGTGTACTTCCGGGCGATCAGGTCGAGCACCTTGTACTTGCCTTTGTGCGGGTCGGCCGCGAGTTGCGTGGCGTAGTTGTGCACCGCACCCCTGAAGGCGGGGAAGTTGTAGAACTTGCTGTTCTTGAATGCCCCCTGATAGTTGATCTCCAGGTCGGCGATGAACCGTTTCGCGAGCGTCTTTTGGTTCGAGAACTTCCAGATCGTGTAGACGCCCATCACGTGCTCGAGGCCAAGGCGCTGCACGGGCCCTCGTGGAATCGGCGCCACCGACGTATTCTGGGCCAGCGCCGGGTTTGCGTCCTCCGCGCTGCGGATGATCGAGATCGCGTTGACCGCCAGCGACAGGCGCCCGGAAAGGTATCCCTGGTTGTTCGACGCCGCTGTCCAGGCGAACACTTCGTTTGTCATCCCGCGCTTGTAGATGTCCCGCATCATCTTGAGCGCCTCGATCGTGTGCTTGCTGTTGATCGCCGGACGCGCCTGGGCGTTCTGGATGAAGGCGCCGAAACACTGCATCAGCGCGATCAGCAGCATGTTCGAGTCGAGCTCGTTCGACATCCCGAGCCCGACCGGGTGACCGAGGGCCTTCAGCTTGGGGGCAGCCCTGCGAACGTCATCCCAGGTCGACGGCTTGATCCCGACTTGATTCCAAAGATCCTTGCGAAAGTGAATCGGGTCCGGGACGTAGTTCTCGGGAAACCCGTGCCACTTGCGGGTCTTTGGGTTGTAGCAGCTCTTGAACCCGACCTGGCTGACCTTCCCGACCTTGCGCGTGACCTCCTGGATGATCTCCTTGTGGTTGATCACCTGGTCCTCGAGCCCCGCCTGCGGTGACAGATGTCCGAAGATATCGTGACCGCTCCGCGCGGCGACCTCTGCCTGGGCGCGGGCGGGTAGCTGGGCAAGTGCTATGTGGTCGACCTGCACGTCCGTGTCGTGCTTGGCGCCCCAGTTCTTCGTGTACGTCTTGTCGAACCACACGTCGTAGGCGGGAACGAAGTGGCTCCACTGGATGATTTTGAGCGTGTTCTTGTAGTGCTTGTGGACGTACTTGGGCACCCCGGCTGCCGCCACCTTCGGTAGCGCGCCGGCATAGGCAATCAAGAATCCGCCGAGGCCCCTGCGGACGAGCTGACGTCGCGTCAGGCTTGTCGAGATCCCTAGCTCTTCGAGCTCGGCATCGTTCTCGGCCATGTCTCCCTCCTTCCTTTCGTTCTCCAGGTCAACGAAACGCACCTCCCGTAAAGCCGGCGATGAAACGGTTGAGAAAGCTGTTGTAGAGCAGCGCGAGCAGGATGCTCGGGATCAACGTTGCGGCCATCAGCGACTGCCAGAAGTAGACGTCGCCTCGGATCAGATCCGTCGGCACGCCGGCCGAGATCGTGTGCTGCTTCGTTCCCGAGATGAACGTGATCGCGTAGACGAACTCGTTCACGCAGAGCGAGAACGAGAAGATCACCACAGTGAGGATCCCGGGAATCGAGATCGGAAGGATCACGCGGGCCAGCGCCTTGAGCCGCGAGCAGCCGTCGATGAGCGCTGCATCTTCGAGCTCGGCCGGGATCGTCCGAAAGAAGCCCATCAGCAGCCACGTCGCGAACGGGATCGTGAACGACGGATAGACCAGCACGAGCGACCAGAGGCGGTCCTGCAGGCCCAGCTTCGTGATCACGCGCGAGAGCGGCAGGAACAGCAAGGTTGGCGGCACGAGATACGTCAAGAAAATGCCGACACCGACGCTCTGCCCCCAGCGCCCCGACAGCCGCGCCAAGGAATAGCCGGCAGGCACGGCGAGCAGCAGCGTGATCACGACGACGAGCCCGCCAACGACCGCGGTGTTCTCCACCCAGCGCAGGTAGTTCGTGTCGCTGAAGATGAAGCTGATGTGGGAGGTCGTCGCGTTCTCGAAGCCGAAGGGCAACCAGTGGTCGTGCTGGAACGAGAGCTTCTCCCCGACCGCGGCCTGCGAGGGGTGATAGGTGAACGGGACGTTGTCGAGGTTGTAGAGGTCGCCGTTCGTCTTGAAGGCGGTCACGAGCATCCAGTAGAAGGGGAAGGCGAGCAGGATCGCGAACGGCCCTACGATCAGGTACGAGACGCCGCGCTCCCTGAGCGTGCTCCGCATGCCTACGAGACCTCCACCCGCCGTGCGAAGAGCAGCATCAAAACGCTGACAACCAGCAACACCGGCAACAGATAGAGCGAGATCGCCGCGCCTTCGCCGAGATTGCTCGAGACGATGCCGGTCTGATACGCCCACGTCGTCAGCATGTGTGTGCTGTTGAACGGGCCACCACTCGTGAGGATGTAGACGACGGTCATGTCGGTCGCCGTGAAGACGATTCCGAATAGGAGTGCGACCGTCGCGATCGGAAGCTGCAGCGGGAGGGTGACGTGCCAGAACTTCCGCAGACCGGTGGCGCCGTCGACCTTGGCGGCATCGTGCACTTCAGGCGGAATCGACGCGAGGCCAGCGATGAAGATCACGGTTGCGAACGGCAGGATTCGCCAGGCCTGGACGAAGATGATCGCGAGCATCGCCAGCGTGGGCTGACCGAGCCACTGCGGCGGGTTGAGGTGATCGATCTTCCCGACGTGAACCCACGGGAGGTGGTCGATCCCGCCGAGCACCCAGTTCACAGGCCGATACAGGTAGAAGTGGCCCCCGCCGGGCATCAGGTCGTGGACGAGCGTCCAATTCACGACGCTGAACTGGGAGTCGAAGATCCAGAGGAAGCCGATCGTGCTCACGGCTACCGGCGCCGCCCACGGAAGCAGGATCAGCAGCCGGAGAAACCAACGACCCCGGAACGGACGCACCAGCGCGTGCGCGAGGACGCCGGCGCCGACCAACACGATCGCCTGCGAGGCGAGAGTGAAGACGATCGTGTTCCGCAAGGCTCGCCGGAAGTTGTCGTTGTGCCAGGCGTCAGTGAAGTTGTGGAACCAGATGAACTTGCCTGTCAGCTGGCCGGCGGTCGCATCGGTCATGCTCAGATACACCGCGAGGACGAGCGGCGCCCCGACGAGCAAGACGATGAACAGGGCCGCTGGAGTGATCAGGGCGGGCGCGAGAAAACGGCGATCCTCTAGAAGATCGCGGAAGCGCCGCGTTTGCGGCCTGGCCTCCGCCACGGCTGCCAACGCACGACGATTTACCCCGAAGTAGAGTCTTTTACTCGCAAGCGGCTCGCGGGGGCGGAATGGCGGAGATCAAGCTCGAGCAGCTGACGAAGATCTATCCGGACGGTACGAAGGCCGTCGCTGCCCTCGATCTGGAGATTGCCGACGGCGAGCTCGTCGTCCTGGTCGGCCCGTCGGGTTGCGGCAAGACGAGCGCACTTCGGATGGTCGCCGGGCTCGAGGACATCACCGAGGGCCGGGTCTCGATCGGCGGTCGCGTGGTCAACAAGGTCCCGCCGAAAGATCGCGACATCGCGATGATCTTCCAGAACTACGCCCTGTACCCGCACATGACGGCGGCCAAGAACATGGGCTTTGCGCTGCGGATGAGGAAGTTTCCGAAGGGCCAGATCCAGGAGCGGGTGACGGACGCGGCGGGCGTCCTCGGGCTCATGCAGGCGCTCGATAAGCGCCCGCGCACACTCTCGGGCGGACAGCGCCAGCGGGTCGCGATGGGTCGCGCGATCGTGCGCGAGCCACAAGCGTTCCTGATGGACGAGCCGCTCTCGAACCTTGACGCAAAGCTTCGCGTCGAGATGCGGGCTGAGATCGCAAGGCTGCAGCGGGATCTCGGCGTGACCACGATCTACGTCACTCACGATCAGACCGAGGCGATGACGCTCGGCGACCGCGTCGCGGTCATGCGCGACGGAGTGCTGCAGCAGTTGGCCCCGCCGCAAGAGCTGTACCGGGAACCCCGGAACCTGTTCGTCGCGGAGTTCATCGGCTCGCCGGCGATGAACCTCGTCGGGGTCGACCTGGAGCGATCGAACGGCTCACTAGTGGCGGCTTTCGGCGACAGTCGGCTGACGCTGGATGATTCGCCCGCCCTGGCGCCGTTTGTCGGCAAGCGCATGATCCTCGGCGTCAGGCCCGAGCACATCGAGGACGCCGCGATTGCGTCCGACGCACCCGAGGACCGACGCCTCGCTGCCGTCGTCGACATACGCGAGGATCTGGGCTCGGACGTATACGTCCATTTCGGGGTCGGTGGTCCGCCGGTCCTCGGGGAAGACGTCCGGGCGGCGGTCGGCAGCGACGCAGTCGAGACAGCCGAGGCCCAGACGAGGCGCAAGGGCCATCTCTGGGTCGCGCGAGTCGGCCACACCAGTCGAGCCAGCGAGGGCGAGCCAATCGAGCTCGTCGTCGACACATCGCGGCTCCGCTTCTTCGATCCCGAGACCGGAAACGGGATCTACGCCGACCGGGCCGGCTGATCAGCCGAGCGCAGCCAGCTCGCGAGCAAACGCGCCGCCGCCGATGATCCGCTCTGCGTTTCCACCGGCTCGTTCGCGAAGATCACGGTCGGAGGTGACGAGCACGTAGGGCTCGGACAGCTCCGCGGCGCGCCGGGTGATCCAGTCGTCCGCCGACTCTGCGCCCGTGCCCACGACCTCGATCCCGGCGACCCCCTCCGGGGCCGGCCCGTCGAAAACCGCGATCGCCTCAACGCCCTCGGCCTCGGTCCACCGCGCCAGCAGCTCGACGAGCCGCTCTGACGAGAGGTTCGGCCAGAGCGATCGCCTCACGTTGGGCGCGTCGACGAGCACGAGCACCGGGAGAGGCTAGCTCGCGCCCGCTGCTCGCGGGCGTTGCCCGCGAGCCGCTAGGCCCGGGTTAGTGGTCAAACAGCCTGGTGCTGAAGCGCCGGCGTGCAAGAAGACCGGCCGCGCTTCTCCAGGTACTGCTGGTGGTAGTCCTCGGCCGGGTAGAACGTCTGCGCCTGCTCGACGAGGGTGACGACGGGCTTTCGGTGTCGCGTCTGCTCCTCCGCCTTCGACCGCGTCGCGACCTCCTGCTGCTCGGAATCGTGGAAGAAGATCACCGAGCGGTACTGGTCGCCGACGTCCCAGCCCTGGCGGTTGAGCTGCGTCGGGTTGTGCTTGGCCCAGAAGACGTCCAGGAGCGTCTCGTACGAGATCTGCTCCGGGTCGTAGGTGACCTCGACGACCTCCGCGTGGCCCGTCGTGTGCGAGCAGACGTCCTCGTAGGTCGGGTCGTCGAGCGTGCCGCCCTCGTAGCCGACCTCCGTCTTGGTCACTCCGTCCAACTGGCGGAATGCCGCCTCGACGCCCCAGAAGCAGCCGGCGCCGAATGTTGCCTTCTTCTGCACTTATTCCTCCTCCAGTTTCAATGCTGCTGAGTTGATGCAGTAGCGCTGCCCGGTCGGGGCCGGCCCGTCCGGGAAGACATGGCCGAGATGACCGCCGCAGCTTGCGCAGAGCACCTCGGTGCGGATCATTCCGTGGCTGGCGTCCGTCTCCGCGTCGATCGCTTCGTCGGAAGCCGGCGCGTAGAACGCGGGCCAGCCGCAGCCGGAGTCGTATTTCGTCTCCGATTCGAACAGCTCGGCTCCGCAGCCGGCGCAACGGTAAGTGCCGGGCTCAAACGTGAAGTCGTACTCGCCCGAGAACGGCGCTTCGGTGCCCTTCTCGCGCAGAATTCGGTACTGCTCGGGCGTCAATTCAGCACGCCACTCTTGCTCTGTTTTCTGAATTTTCGTCATCGTTGAACAGTCTCGCAAAGAGACCGTTCGTTACGTCCGGACGGGCTCCAGCCATTGCTCGCCCCACCAGTCAGGGTGTGGCATTCCGCTCTCGCGCGCGACGTCGAGCAGCGCCGCGACGTCGTAGGGTGCGCGCCGTAGCTCAGTGGAAATGCAGCCGTCCTCGACGGTCAGGATCGCGTACTCGGCCCAGGGCGACATCCGGACAGCGCCGTTCGGCGGCCAGCTGTTGAACGGCAGGCCGACGCTCCCGGGATTGACGATCAGCGTCGAGCCGTGAAGGCGGGCCAGCTGCACATGCGTGTGACCGGCCACAAGGACGGCGGGCCTCGTCCCGTTGAACATCTGCGCAAGCTCCTCGTCGGACGTCGTCGCGTGGATGTCCTCCACCACAGACCGTGGGGAACCGTGGACGCAGAGCACTTTCGTCCCGCCGAGATCCAGCTCGAGCTGCGACTGGAGCTCTCTGAGAAAGGCCTTGTCGGGCTCTGTGAGCTGGGCGCCGCTCCAGTCGCCCTGGTCGCGCAGCTTCGGCCCTGCCTGCAGTTGCAGCGGCGGAACCCCCTCGAGCACCCAGGTGTCCCAATTGCCGCGAATGACCGGGCACCCGACCTCCCGCAACCGCTCGATCGTCTCGCGAGGCTCGGGACCGGCGGCCACGTCTCCGAGGCAGACGAGCCGGTCGACACCCGCCTCGTTCAGCTCGCCCAGAACCGCGTCGAGCGCCAGCAGGTTGCCGTGGATATCGGAGATCAGGCCGAGGCGCATCGCGGAAGCTTAAGGGTTCACTCGGCGGCCGTTCGCGCTAGCCCGGAGAGAGCTTCGCGTTCGACTGTGCTAAAGCCTTCGGTGTGGCCGTAATGCGCGAGCGCCGCCGAGAGCGAGAGCGCGATCACGCGTGCACGCATGAGCTGGTCGTCGCTGACCGATCCGTATTCGGACAAAAACGCTTCGCGCCCCTGACGTGGCAGATAGCTCCAGAGCATCGAAAGGTCGGTCGCCGGGTCGCTCTGGCAGACGTCGACCCAGTCGATCACGCCTGTCGGGCTCCCGTCGTCGCCGACGAGCACCTGCCGGAAGTGGAGGTCGCCGTGGACGACAGCGACCGCGTCCGACGGAGGAAGGCCCTCGGCCGCCTCGAGCAGCCGGTCGACGGGGGCGGCACGCTGCCAGAGCCCGGCCGCTTCCAACTCCTCGAGCTGCTCGCGCGTCTTCGGCACGCGGGCGCTCATATCCGCCCGCCTGTTCCCGTCGGTCGGCAGCTCGTAGGTGACCTCGGCGTCGTGGAGCCGGCGCAAGAAACGCGCGAGCGAACGCCCGATCTCCACGCGGGTAGGGTCGTCCAGCGCCGCCTCGCCGAGCTCGCGCCCGGGCAGGAGCTCGGTGCCGAAGAAAGGCCACGGGAAGCCTCCGGCGGGCCGGCCGACGAAGACCGGCGCCGGCACTGGGATCGGCAGCAAGGGCGCCAGTTCCGGCAGGACAGCGATCTCGCGCCGCACGCCGGGCACCGCGATCTCGCGGCGCGGAAAGCGAAACGTCCAGAGCTCGTTGACGAGCCAGATCGTGTAGTCCCAGCCCTCCGCGAACGGTCGCACCGACTCGACCTCGAGCTCCGGAAACTGCGCTAGTAGCTGCCTGGCAAGCTCCTCGTCGACGACGAGCTCAGCAGTCCAGTCGGGCACTTGTTAGGTCAGCGATGGCTCGCGGCGGCGCGAATCCCCGAGCTCGTCGACCAACGAGTTTCCGACCCAGTTGACGAGCCAAATGATCACGACCGTGCCGACGTAGGTCCAGAACCCGTGGATCGAGAAGTTCGGCGCGATCCAGGCCGCGAGCGCGACCATGGCGATGTTGATCACGAGCAGGAACAACCCGAGCGTGAGGATGATCAACGGCAGCGTGATCAGGGCGAGGACAGGCTTGATCACGGTGTTGGCAATCCCGAGCACGGCCGCGCCGATGATGTATGCCCACCAGCCGTGAATGTGCACCCCTGAGAAGAGCATGTTGGCGACCCACAGCGCGGCGGCGTTGATACCCCAGGCGAGCAAGAGGCGGATCAAGAACGGCACGACGCGTGGAGCCTATCGCGAGAGCCGGCGCGAGTGACGATACTGGAAGGCATGGACTTCGTTCCGCCTGCTCGCCACCTGCTGCGCGCCAGAGACCTCGCCGACGCCCGCTACGTCGAACCGCTGGACGTCGACGATCTGGCCGGCGCCGCGGGGCTGTCGCGGGCGCACTTCAGCCGCGAGTTTCGGCGAGCATTCGGGGAGTCGCCGCACGCGTACCTCCTGACCCGGCGGCTGGAACGCGCGGCGGCGCTGCTTCGCTCCACCGATCGCACCGTCGCGGACATCTGCTTCTCGATCGGCCTGCGGAGCGTCGGCTCCTTCACGACCAGCTTCACGCGCACCTACGGCCGGTCGCCGACCGCCTACCGCGCGGAGTTCCCGCCCGCGTCACAGCACGCGCTGATTCCGACCTGCGTCCTGCGCGCCTATGGCCGCCCGCAACACCGCACGTTTCGAGAAGACAGCCGCTCGGTTCGCGCCTAGCATCAGCGCCGACCGTTCCAATCGACTCAGGAGGGACTCGATGATCAAGATCACCAACGCGCAACTGTGGGTGCATGACCAGGACGAGGCGCTTGCGTTCTACACCGAGAAAGTCGGCATGGAGGTGCGGGCCGACGTGACGGTGCCCGAGCTGGGCAACTTCCGCTGGCTGACCGTCAGCCCGCCCGGCCAGACCGACGTCTCGATCGTGCTGATGGCCATCCCCGGCCCGCCCGTGATGGACGCCGAGACGGCCGAGCAGGTCAAAACCCTGATGGGGAAAGGGTTTGCCGGCACGGTCTTCCTCACCACCGACGATGTCCAGGCTTCCTACGAGGAGTTGAAGGGACGCGGCGTCGAGTTCGTCGAGGAGCCCGAAGAGCGGCCCTACGGAATCGACTCGGGTTTCCGCGACCCGTCGGGCAACAACTTCCGTCTCACCCAGGTGCGCGAACTGGCGGAGGTCTAGGAATTCGTTTTTCGCGATCCGGCGCCGGCCGAGCCGGCGCTGGACGCGTTTCGGACTGACGAATTCGGGGCACACCAATTCCAGACCGGTTGGCGGCATGCGGCCGGACCCCCATCGCCCGGGTGAGAGGGAGGTCCGATGAGTTCATCTCTGTCGGTAAGTGAACCGCTCAGCGGTTCGTCAACTCTTGATTGGGACGAGCTCGCGGGACTTGACCGAATCGTGACCGCGTATGCGATCGGCGAACACAGCGTCGT
>WNFY01006930.1_pt1 | contig 23467 bp, 18 predicted proteins | sample 5400091 | NCBI WGS metagenome assembly WNFY01 (sample SAMN13153364, study PRJNA577476) | soil metagenome | isolation source: 60 cm soil or saprolite under grassland replicate 1 | place: USA:California | collected 2016-06-15 | reverse complement strand
ACCACCGGGGGCTGCAGGGCAGGGACAGCAGGCTGGACAGGCACAAGGCGCAGGCAGACCGCAGGGAGCCGGCGGTGCACCCGGTGCCGGCCCCGGTGGTGGTGGCCCGCGCGGCTTCAATATTCAGGACATGCTCGACCGTCTGCCCATAATCTCACTGGCAGATGTTAAGGCGGGTGACACAATCATCGTTTCCAGTACAAAGGGAGTTGACCCAACACGTCTGACGGCCATCTCCCTGGTCTCTGGAGCCGACACACTATTAGCGATGTTGGCACCAAGACCGCAGGCAGGGCAATCCGCTCCGAATCCCGCTGCTGGATTAGGCGGTGGCGGCGGAATTTCATTTGGCATTGGCTTGCCATAGCACTCGATCTGAAAGCCGGGTCGCTTCATTGGAATGCCATGAAGAAGCGACAGTGGCGAAACTCTTCGGAGAGACGACATACCTTTTTCCCCAAGGTCTCAACATGAAATCTGCTCAACACATTCTCCGCAAATTTCTCGGGATCGGGATTATCGTGGCCCTGGCATCAATGTTCGCGTTAGCCCAACAGTCGCGTGGCACGTTGCGTGGTCTAATCACCGATGAGTTGGGTGGTGCGATCGTTGGCGCTAACGTTACGCTCACTGACGCTTCCGGTACGCAGAAGAAAACAACGAGCAACGCGGAAGGCGTCTACACGCTGACCGGTTTGGCTCCCGGCAAATATGTCTTGCAGGTTGCAGCGCCGGGTTTCGCTACGTCGGCTGACCGAGAAGTTGAGATAACTGGTACGCAGCGTCATTCGCTCGATGTCACCCTGAAAGTGACTATCGAGGAAAGTAAGGTAACCGTCGCCGGGGACGCGCCTTTGAGTACTGAGGCCAACGGTAACGCCAATCAGACGCTCATCAGTGGAAAAGACCTGGATGCCTTGCCAGACGACCCGGATGAGTTGGCAGCGGCGTTGCAGGCCTTGGCCGGACCATCAGTAGGTCCAAATGGAGGCCAGATTTTCGTCGACGGATTTTCCGGCGCGGCGCTGCCCTCAAAAGAGTCGATTCGGGAAATCAGGATTAATCAGAATCCTTTCTCGGCAGAAAACGATCAGCCATCGGGGCGTATCGAAATCCTGACAAAGCCGGGAACTGACAAGTTCCGCGGCAGCACTTCGTTCAACTTCAACGACGAGAGTCTGAACTCGCGCAATCCCTTTGCGATCAGTTCCAGCAAGCGTACGCCTTTTCAAATTCGGCAATACAACGCCAACCTGAGCGGCCCAGTGGTCAAGAGGAAGGCCTCCTTCTTCCTGGAATTTGGCCGATTTGAAACTGACGATAACGAATTGGTTAGGGCCACCGTTCTGGATCAGTCGCTGAACATCGTACAGGTTGGCGAGGGCGTTCTGGTGCCCCGACGTGTCACCAATATCGGTCCTCGTTTTGATTACGCAATAAACTCAAAGAACACCCTCGTTGCGCGCTACAACTACAATCGCTTTCGCACGGATAACAATGGTGTGGGCGGTTTCTCCTTGCCTTCGCGTGGCTTCGATACCGTTACAACTACGCAGACTGTTCAGCTAACGGAGACGGCTGTGCTGAACAACTCAACGATCAACGAGACCCGGTTTCAGTATTCTCATGGGCGTACGGAACAGATCGGCAATAACACTGTACCAACACTTACTGTCAGCGCGTCTTTCAGCAACGGCGGCTCGCAAGTTGGTCACGCCCTTAATGAAAGTAATCGCTGGGAGCTTCAGAATTTCACCGCCATACAAAAGGGTTCGCATGCAGTGAAGTTTGGCGGACGCGCCAGAGGCGTGCGCATCAACGACACGAGTCCAACTAACTTTGGCGGTACCTGGGTCTTTACCGGAGGCTTCGGCCTGAGCAGTATTCAACGCTATCAACTGACCTTGCGGATGCAACAGCAAGGATTTAACCCCGAGCAGATTCGGGCTGCCGGTGGCGGCGCTGCACAATTGAGTGTCAATGCCGGAAATCCCTTCGCGAGTGTTGCACAACAGGATTTTGGTCTGTATTTGCAAGACGACTGGCGCGTAAAGCCAAATCTTACGTTTAGCTATGGCCTGCGTTATGAGGTGCAAACGAACGCGGCCAGCAAGTATGATTTTGCGCCGCGGGTTGCCGTGGCCTGGTCACCAGGCGCCGCCAACAGCGCAAAACCGCCAAAGATGGTAATTCGCGCGGGCGGCGGTGTCTTCTACAACCGGTTCAGCGAGAGCTCGACCCTTACGGCCAACCGCTTCAACGGAGTCAATGAGCAACAGTTCAGCGTGGCCGAAGAGTCGGGCAGGCTGTTGCCACCCACCATAGCTGAGCAGCAAGCGCCGGCCGTTCGGGTTACCTACGCTGCGCTGAATGCATTTTCACCGACCAGCGTGCCCTCGGTGATTGGCGTACCTGCTACACTCCAGACAATCTGGCAAGTCGATCCCAATCTCCAGATACCTACGGTGTATGTTCTCGGCACTCAGGTTGAACGACAGTTGCCTCGTCACGTTACGATGTTTGTAGGCTTCTACGCCATTCGGATCCTGCACGTGATCCGCGCACGCGATGTCAACGCGCCTCTGCCTGGAACGATCATCCCTCAGATATCGCCCAATGGTATCCGGCCTAATCCTACGCTTGGTGAAATCTATCGATATGAGGCAAGCGGCAGATTTCAGCAGAAGCAGTTTTTCGTAGGCTTTAACAGCAGGTTGAGCCGGGCCTTAACGCTTGCCGGCAACTATTCGCTCAGCAAGAGCACGAACGACACTGATGGCCAGGGCGGATCGCTGTTTCCCCAGAATTCATATGATACGAATGGCGAATTTGGACGAGGCTCGTTTGACATTCGTCACCGGTTCACACTTTTTGGGACAGTGAATTTGCCGTGGTGGAAAGTAGTGGTAAATCCTTTCATCGTTGCTAACACCGGGCCACCATTTAATATCACGACAGGCCAGGATCTGAATCTTGACCGGGTGACTAACGAGAGACCCAGCTTTGCTGGTGCAAATGCCAATTGCGCGGCTTCGTTTATCCGCTGCACGCCCTTCGGGAACTTTAATCTGCAACCGTTGCCAGGCGCGCAGATCATTCCCCGAAATTATGGCCACAGTCCCGGATCGTTCAGCGTAAATATGCGTATCAGCCGCACGTTCGCTTTTGGCGACATTCATAAAGCGGCCGCCGTTGCATCACAACCACAGAAGACGGTGGCTGGCGGCGGGCAGCCTGGTGGACCAGGCGGTCCCATGATCGCCGCTGGAGGCGGCGGCGGGGGCGAGAAAAGAGTAGTGAGTGGTGGACCAGGCGGAGGCCCTGGAGGCGGACAAGGAGGGCCCCGCGGCGCAGCTCCATCGGAGAAGAGATACAATCTCTCGGTTTCGATAAACTTCCAGAACCTTCTCAACAATGTGAACGTCTCCACACCTGTGGGGAATTTATTGTCGCCAAGTTTTGGTCAATCATTGGGCCTCGCCGGCAGTTTTGGCGGATTTGGAGGCGCTGGTGGTAGTAGCGGTGCAGGCAATCGTCGCATTTATGCGCAAATGCGTTTAAGCTTCTGATCAAAGCTCGAGTGCGGCAGGTCCAGCTGCTTACAATCTGGACTCTTTTTGTGAAAAGGAATTATCCCATGTCCAAGAACACGATTTTGTCGTCCCTCATTTTTCTATTGAGCCTCAGTGTGGCTATTCAAGCACAAGATCAAACAGGAAAGACGGCCGTTGGCACCACGGCGACAGCTGCCGGCGCCACTGTCGTAGCTATCAATCCCACCAGTAAGCCACTCGATCTTGCGCGAGCGGCGTTCATAGCCCAGGGTGGCGAAAAGTTTCGCAATGTTCAAAATATTGTGCTGCGAGGATCAGTAGATCTTTATCCGCCAAACAGTGTTCAATCGATACCTGGTGGCTTCTCGATTATCACTGCTGGTGACAAGATACGGATGGAAATCGATGCGCGCCCGGCAATTACTTTTAAACAAATCTACGATGGCCAACAGTCGTATAGCTCATTGCCGGGCGTGGAGCTTCCTCCCATCAGCAAGTTTGGGTTGGCCGTTCTGGGTAAATTTGACCAACCCGGTTATCAGGTGACCGCAATCCCTGACAAAAAGAAGCTGCGCGGTTTTCGCATTGCTGATCCCGACGGCAATTCGACCGACTTCTACATTGACGCGAACAACGGCAGGGTAATGAGTTTTTTAATATATTATTCCGGCTATACCTTCGGCACTGAAAACAAAAAGTTCAAAGAGATCGAAGGCGTACTTGTGCCTTCCAGCTTCTCGCAACGCTTGGAAATGCCACAGGGTGCATTTTTTGCCGAGTACAACGTAAAGGAAATGAAGGTGAACCAGGCGCTCGGTGAGGATGCCTTCGCGATTCCACACTAAAGCGCCGGCTCAAACGAAATCAATTTACCGGTAGAGGAGGCTGCTAACGCGGCCTCTTTGCTTTTCATGTGTATCGCAAAGGAAAAGAGGTAGCAAGAACCTTCGCTCCTCTCAAACTTGATCCCGATCGATTGTCCCGCAAAGCTCAAACGCTCGTGATTTCCTGCTCTTTGGTTTTTGAAAGATCGTCGATCTTACCAATGTAGGTGTTTGTCAGTTTTTGTACCTCTTCCAGCGCATCACGCTCGGCATCTTCAGATATCAGCTTATCCTTTAGCATCTTCTTCAGACGCTCGTTTGCGTCGCGTCGAACGTTGCGAACCGCCGTCCGGTGATCCTCGGCAATGTCATGGACCTGCTTCGCCAATTGCTTGCGACGCTCTTCTGTTAACGGTGGGATAGGGATACGCACGAGCTTGCCGTCGTTTGAAGGATTCAAACCCAAATCAGCCGTTCGCACTGCCTTTTCAACTGCGGCTATTTGCGACTGGTCCCACGGTTGAACCGTCAGCATCTGAGGTTCCGGTGCGTGTACTGACGCCATCTGATTAAGCGGCGTCATATTTCCATAGTAATCGACCAGCACGTTGTCCAACAGGCTAACCACAGCGCGACCCGTGCGCACTGTTGCCAGCTTGCGTCTGAAGTCTTCAATGACGGTGTCCATGCGTGGCCGGGTGTCTTTGATAACGTCCTTTTCGCTCATCTGGCTAACTCCGGTGAATTGTTTTGCAGGAAAATTCTAAGCTAGAGCTTTACTGAGATCCAAAAGGCCGAAACGAGTAGCGGTATTATGCTGGTTTGCTTAACGAGACTCTAGTCCCGACCCCGGGTTCACCTGACACTACGCGCTGGATGTTGCCCCCTTTGAGCATATTGAAGACAATAATCGGCAGATTGTTGTCCATGCATAGCGAAATCGCTGAGGCATCCATCACTCGCAACTGACGCTCGAGCACTTCTTGGTAGGAAATCTCGCTGAAGAGTTCTGCTGCTGTGTCGGTCATCGGATCAGCCGAATAGACCCCATCAACTTTGGTTGCTTTAAGAATGATGTCGGCTCTGATTTCCAGAGCCCGAAGCGCGGCAGCGGAGTCGGTAGTGAAATACGGGTTTCCGGTACCTGCGGCGAAAATGACAACACGCCCCTTTTCGAGATGGCGGACCGCTCTGCGTCGGATGAAGGATTCGGCCAACTGGGGAATATCAACCGCCGATAATACTCGCGTATCAACACCAGTCTTTTCCAGGGCGTCTTGAAGTACAACTGCATTCATCACCGTCGCCAGCATTCCGATGTAGTCAGCCGACGAGCGGTCCATATTGCCCGCACTCTTGGAGACACCCCGAAAAATGTTTCCGCCTCCCACGACGACCGCCACCTGGACGCCAAGGTGATGAACAGCCTTAAGTTCCTCGTCAACACTGCGCGCAACATTCACGTCTATCCCGTAGTTTTGTTCTCCCATCAGAGCTTCGCCGGATATCTTCAGCAAAACACGGCGGTAGGCCAGGCTCGAAGCTGCAGTCTCGTGGGTTGTCGCGGTCATCTAAGCTCCAGCAGAAAAAGTCGTCCCAAGTGTGGCGTTGAAACACTAAAGAAAGCGAGCGCCGTTGTTTCGGAAACTCCGGCTGTAACTTGGTCTAATGCTAACGTTGAGCTACTTAGCCGAGCAGCGAGGCAACTTCGCCACCAAAGTCGTCACCACGGCGCTCAAGACCTTCGCCCATTTTATATCGCGTAAACCTCCGGATGGTGATTTTCTCGCCAGTCTTCGCAACTTTTTCGGTAACCAACTCGCCGACAGTCTTGGCTGGATCTTTGACAAACGGCTGATCCAGTAGGACCGTCTCTTCATAGAATTTGTTTAGACGGCCTGCTACTATTTTATCGATCACCTGATCCGGCTTACTGGCATTCTTTGGATCGTTCTTAGCCTGCGCTGTGGCGATTTCGCGTTCTTTCTCGAGCGCGTTGGCCGGGACCTCATCGTTCGAGACATATCGCGGCTCAGCGGCGGCAATATGCATCGCAATGTCTTTCACCAATTGCTGAAACTCTTCGCTACGCGCCACGAAATCGGTTTCACAGTTCACCTCAACGAGCACGCCTACCTTGCCGCCCATATGAATGTAGGACCCGACAATACCTTCAGCCGCTATGCGGCCTTCCCGCTTTTTGGCTGATGCCAAGCCTCGCGTACGCAGGAGGTCGATGGCCTTGTCTTCATTTCCCTCTGCTTCGACCAACGCGTTTTTGCATTCCATCATTCCTGCGCCCGTTTTCTCACGAAGCTGCTTTACCGCTGCTGCTGTTATGTCCGACATGATTCCAAATCTCTCCGAATGGTTTTACGTGTTTTTGTGAATTGCGGGATCGCGCGCAAATCTTCGTTGAGCGCAGGGTCCCGGGTTCAATGAAAAACGCAGCCCGGCGGAAGTTCCGCTTAAAGGCTGCGCCCGCCGATGAATAAGAATCTCGCTTAGCTCGCCGCCACGACTGACTCAGCGCTTTCATCCGGCGCCGCTCCCGTCTCGGGGCGTTCGTCAATCTGTGAGATAGGCAATTCGGGTTGCACGCCCTCGTTGGTGGCTGCGCTACTGGGGGCGACCGCCGCCGGTTCTGTGGCGGCAGTTTCCGGCGTGCCGCTGCTTGTCTCACCTGCATCTTCAGTTGACTCCGCAGCGGCGACGCCACCTTCTGTGGCGATCTGATTACCTTCGATAATCGCATCCGAAATGCGAGAAGCAAACAGACGAACCGCGCGCAAAGCATCGTCGTTTCCGGGAATCACGTAGTCGATCCCCTCGGGCGAGCAGTTGGTATCAACTACGGCAACGATCGGAATACCCAGGCGGTTGGCTTCCGCGACCGCAATCTCCTCTTTCTTGACGTCAATAATGAAGACGCAGTCAGGAAGGCGCGTCATGGACTTGATGCCAGATAAATTCTTATTCAGGCTCTCGCGCTCGCGGTCGAGCTTGATTCGTTCTTTCTTGGTGAGTTTCTCGTAACGGCCATCTGTCTGCATCGCCTCGAGATCCTTAAGGCGTTTGATCGACTTCTGTACCGTTTGGAAGTTTGTCAGTAGGCCGCCGAGCCAGCGCTGATTCACATAGTACTGTCCGCACTTTTCGGATTCTTCGCGAATCGCATCCTGTGCCTGACGTTTTGTGCCTACGAAGAGAACCGTCTTGCCTTTGTCTTCAGCGATGATATTTGTGACGAAAGTAATAGCCTCACGGAACATCCGCTGCGTCTTTTGCAAGTCGATAATGTATATGCCATTGCGCTCGCCGAAGATAAACTCCTTCATCTTCGGATTCCAGCGCCTGACCTGGTGGCCGAAATGTACGCCGGCCTCCAGCAATTCTTTCATTGTAACCGAAACCAAACTACGTTCTCCTTCTCGCTAATTGGTTTAATGTACTCATCGCAGCCTCTCGACTTCTTTAGCGTAAGCAACCAATCGTGCTTCTGAGAATTTCAGATCGATAGATCTGAGATCTGAATAATGTTTATCGCTTGGAAAACTGGAAGCGTTTCCGAGCACCCTTCTGACCGTACTTCTTTCGCTCCTTGATGCGCGGATCGCGGGTCACAAGACCCGCCTGTTTCAAGGTTGGCCGAAGATCCGCGTTGTATTCAAGCAACGCGCGGGTTATTCCGTGCCGAATGGCACCCGCCTGCCCGGCTGGGCCGCCGCCTTTAACGTTAATCAACAGATCAAACTTATTCGTTGTCTCCGTAAGCTGCAAAGGCTGACGGATGATCATTCGCAAAGTCTCGTTGGGGAAATACCGGTCAAAGGGCTTCCGGTTGACCTGAACTTCGCCTGCACCGGGTCGCAAATAAACTCGGGCGGTCGATGTCTTTCGTCGCCCGGTTCCATAATACTGAATTTCTGCCACAGTAACTTTCCTCTTATCTCTCTGCTTGACTTATTGTGGATTCGTCTGGTGAGTTAGCTGGTATGCTTGCGGGCGCTGAGCTGTGTGGGGGTGTTCGGCATCGGCATAAACTTTTAGCTTCTTTGCCATTGCCTTACCGAGCTTGCTCTTGGGCAACATGCCCTTGATGGCGAGTTCAATGACTCGCTCAGGGCGCTTTGCTAACACCTCTTTGGCTGTCGTCTCGCGCAGGCCACCCGGGTAGCGCGTGTGATGGCGATAGAGTTTCTGCTCGACCTTGTTGCCCTTCAATACCGCTTTGCGCGCATTGATCACAACTACGTGATCACCCATATCCATGAAGGGAGTCCACCGGGGACTGCGTTTTCCAGTCAAGATTGATGCAACCTCGGAGGCCAGATGCCCGACTGTTTGCCCGGCTGCGTCTATCACGTACCATTTTCGTCTTCCAGCGAGATCCTTGCCGCTGGGGAAGTATGTCGACATAGTTAACTATCTCTGTTTTTAGCGATTAAAACGCGAACGGCTAGAATACCGAAGCGCTCCGAAAATTGTCAAGCTAAGCACTTTACCGGGTTTTTACCGGGAGTGCTCTGAGAGCACTTCCACTTTATCGCGGAGCGACCTCTTTAGGGAGCGGCCGGCAAAAAGAAGGCTCCCCAAGCAACGGCGCCGAGGAGCCTTTCTTTCACTGACATCGCAGTCAACTGTTTAAGGTTGCGGCGGCTTTGTCCCGTCATTCTTCTTGAGCTTCGGTGGTCCCTGCTCAGCGGGTTTTTGTTCGCCGGTGTCCGGATTTGTCGTCGTGTCGTCCGGGGTCGGCTGACGCCGCTTAAGTGTAGGTCTGCCTGGGGCTCCATCGTCACCTGGGGGCAATACTCCGGCAGTCGATGCCCTTGCATTGGAGAGTCTGAGCAGGCGGTTCTTTGCGCGCTGAAACTCCGAACTACTGATGACATACTCATCGTGCTCGGGGAATCGTGCCGCAAGCGCCAGGGCAGCAGCCCGTCGTTCCGGAGGCGCCGGGTGCGACGCAAATGCGCGGGAGATCAATCCCGGCTTCTTCTTGTTCTTCGCTTCAAGCTTTTCAAACATCGTGGCCATCGCGCCTGGGTCATAGCCAGCGGCATACATATACTGCACGCCCAGCCGGTCGGCTTCCGCTTCAGCACTGCGGCTGAACTTCATGAACATCCCAAGCAATCCGAAATTTGCGGTGTTCTGATAGATCATCCCCGGAATTCCCCCGAGAAAGATCGAACCTCCGATGGCGAGGTATTCCAACAACGATGCCTTCGTCTGGTTCTCGACAGCATGGCGAGCGCAGACATGGGCAATCTCGTGGGCCATCACGCCTGCTAATTCAGCTTCGTTATCCGCAGCTAACAGGAGACCTTTGTTTACATAGAAAAAGCCGCCCGGTAAGGCAAAAGCGTTCACTTCATCTGAATCGATGACCTTGATGGTAAAAGGTACCTTTGCGTCCGAATGCAAAACAATATTCTGGCCGACTCTATTTACATATTCGGTGATTACGGGATCATCGATGAACTTTGCCTGCCGATCCACTTCTGCAGCGAGCTCCCGACCCATCCTGACTTCCTTCTCAGTCGAGCCGCTCATCTTGGAGATGATTCCGCTATTGATATTTCGTTTCCCAATCATGCTGGGATCTTCATTAGTGGATAATGGCTTGCCAGAGCTTGCTGTCGCGGCAGGAGCTTTCTGCTGCGATTTGGTAGAGTCCGATTTGCCTGGGTCGGATTGAGTGGCGGTGCTGTTCTGACTGTCTTTAGTGTTCGTGGTCTGTGCCAGGGCGGCTAAAGAAGTTGCGAGTAGGGAAGCGGCCAAAACCAGAGCAGTCGTGGCGCGGGAGAAGCTGTTCATGTTGAAAAACCTCCAAATACGGAAAGATCATCCACCCAAAGAAACCCGGATGAGTCTCTCTTCTGATAACCGAAGATTGTTAGCCAACACGCTGCGAAACACTCAAGGCGAAAGGGGCAGGGGTTCTTCTTACTGTTTTCGCAATTCCAAATGCGCAGTCTATGATGCAAAGCCTTGGTCGTATGGTTGCGCGCCTCAAAACTTTCGGAGACCAGATGGGGAGTCAGGCCGCTATACTGATGTTGGCGAATTCAATATGCCCGGAATTATAATGCACAATAGGCAAAAACACCCGAGAAGTTTTGACCGGGCTTGCGTCCATACTGCCGTAATTCTCGCCTGCGCGTAGCCTCAATTCAAGCATGCCAACCGCAAAAGCTAAAGCAAAACCCAGCGTTTCTATAGTAGGTTGCGGGCGCTTGGGAACGGCCCTGGCCATCGCTCTGGCACAGACTGGCTATGAAATAGATGCCGTGGTCGCTCGTCGTCGCTTACGAGCGCAGAAAGCCGCAATGTTTTTGGACGCTCCGTGTCAGGCCTTGGTCTTTAAACAATTAGACCAGCTGCCGTTGAGTGAGGTGGTCATTATTGCCACGCCCGACGACCAGATTGAGCGAGTAGTTCAAGCGTTGGCCCAGGCGCCAACCCGCAGAGGAAAAGCGAGAACTGCCATGCACACTAGCGGGGCGCTGTCGTCCAGGATTCTTGCGCCCCTGGCTGAAAAAGGTTGGCAGGTCGGTTCCATTCATCCCCTGGTCGCGGTCAGTGAGCCAAACGTTGGCGCCAAAGCGTTGCGGGGTGCCTTTTGGTGTCTTGAAGGGGACAAAGGAGCTGTCCGCCTGGCGCAAAGGATTGTCCGCGACCTCAAGGGACAGGGCTTTTCGATCCGCGCAAAACAGAAGCCCCTTTACCATGCAGCCGCCGTTATGGCATCGGGGAATATGGTGGCCCTGTTCGATGTCGCTTTGGAAATGCTTAGTCACTGCGGCCTTTCACTGAAGGAGTCCCAACGCATTTTGCTTCCGCTGGTTGAAAGTGCGATCCGGAACCTCTTCACGAGCGAAACCGCTCAGGCTTTGACGGGGAGCGTCGCCCGCGGCGATCTGGCAACGGTAAAACGACACCTGGCGGCGCTGTCGAGCGATGGACTTTCAGAAGCCATGGAGCTGTATCAAGCGTTGGGGCACAGGGCGGTGAAGCTTGCGGGAAAAAACGGCGTTGAGCGGAGAGTTCTGAGGGAGATAACAAAGGCGCTGAATAGGGGTAGGTGATTGCCAATCAACTGCAGAGCCGAGAGCGGCAGAGACTCTGTGAAAATAGCGCCACGTGGATTGATGCTTCCTAAAGCTCCAGGTAACGTCGAAGCCCGTACGAGTCGGCCCACCGGTTCTTGCCTCGGGCAAAGGCGCTTTACGTAGCTATACTCCTTCCTGCTTGCCAGTGCCTGACTCCAGGCGTTACATTTCCTGACTCTGACATAGACCAGATCGTGGATTAGCCTGGAAGCCCGAACAGGTCGCTCAGCCCTGATATGCAAACCACACCAAGTGCAAGCTACAGTTTGACCTTACGGGTCAAGCTGTCTTCGCGTGCCGGTTCACTTGGCGAATTGACGATGGCAATAGGACGCTCCGGCGGTGATATCGGAGCCATTGACATAGTCACCGTGGGTAACAATTACATCATCCGCGACATCACCGTCAGTTCAGCGTCGACCAAACACGCGGAAGAGATTGTTAATGCCGTGCGTGACGTTGATGGGGTTGAACTCATCAATGTGTCGGATCCTACTTTCCTCATGCACCTGGGCGGAAAAATCGAAGTTGTCTCCAAAGTCCCCTTGAAGACGCGCGCTGATCTCGCGATGGCATATACACCAGGCGTGGCTCGGGTATGCGAGGCGATACATGACGATCCGGAAAAAGCTTTTACGCTCACCATCAAGAAGAATACTGTCGCTATCGTTACGGACGGCACCGCCGTACTAGGCTTGGGAGATATTGGGCCCGCGGCGGCAATGCCCGTGATGGAAGGGAAGGCGATGTTGTTTAAGGAATTCGCGAACATCAACGCCTTTCCGATCTGTCTGAACACAAAAGATCCGGATGAGATTGTTCGCACCGTCAAAGCAATTTCGACGGCGTTTGGCGGAATAAATCTGGAAGATATATCGGCTCCGCGGTGCTTCGAAATAGAAGATCGTCTCAAGGAAGAGCTCGACATACCTGTCTTCCACGACGACCAGCACGGAACTGCGGTTGTAGTTCTGGCAGCTTTGATTAATGCGCTCAAGATCGTCGGCAAACAAATGAGCGATATCAAAGTTGTAGTAAATGGGGTTGGTGCGGCTGGTGTAGCCTGCACGAGGATAGTTATGGCGGCGGGAGTCCGTAACATCGTCGGTTGTGATCAGGCGGGTGCCATTTATCGCGGGCGTCAGGAACACATGAACTGGGTGAAGGATTGGTACGCGCAAAACACCAATCCCAACGAAGAAAAAGGTACTATTCACGACGTAATCAAAGGCGCTGACGTTTTTCTGGGACTATCGGTTCCCGGAGTGATTACTGAAGAAGACGTAAAGCAAATGGCCGAGAAGCCCATCGTCTTTGCGATGGCGAATCCGACACCTGAAATAATGCCGGAAGAAGCAGCGCCGTATGTCGCGGTGATGGCGACAGGCAGATCCGACTATCCAAATCAGATTAACAACGTGCTCTGTTTTCCGGGCATTTTCCGCGGCGCACTCGCTTGTCGTGCCTCACGCATTAACGAAGAGATGAAACTCGCCGCCGCACATGCTATTGCGGGGATCATCACGGACGCGGAATTGCATCCGGAGTACATCGTTCCTTCAGTCTTTGATAAACGCGTGGCGGAAGCAGTCGCTCGCGGTGTTGAGGCTGCCGCTTACCAGACGGGCGTAGCTCGACGCGACCGTGCGGGCGACGTTTCTGAAAACTGATGCACACTTTGTAGGGGCGTCACTCCGCGGTCGCCCCTGCTCGCGACAGCCAATGTAGGAAAACTCAATTCCGATCTAATGTTTCGCTTTTTGTGGTTTTGCTTGTGTCGCGGGTTGGAGGCAGGGTTCAATGACCGCAAGCGTGGTTAGTGCCCGAAGCGATTTGTCGGTAAAGGACGCGGCCTGAGTCAGCGAACCATCGAAGTCGAGTTTACTCATCTCGCGAAAAGCGTTCTCGGGGTTGAATCCTGGCGTTGCATACGAAGCGTAACTACCAAGCGAGAAATCTGGTGACTCCAGAGTATTAATAGTTCTGACTGCGTTTCCCAATTCTTCGATTCCACGATTCACATCAATCTTTGCGTAAAGGTGGGCCAGCGCGAGTAACGCACGAGCAGAGACGATTGTCTTCGGTGCCCGGGCAGCTGCTTCGGCAATTTCGTTGAGCATCTCGCGGGCTTGCGTCTGGTCTTTGGCTTCCTTGACAGATTCTTCGGCGATCCTCGAGAACAAGTAAGCCCGCTGATCAAGCTCCGTAACCTGGGCAGCTAACTTCCTTGCTTCATCCAGTTTCTTGTCTCCAATCAGCGCTTGCGTCCGGAAGAAGTAAAACCAGTTGAGGAGCGGCCCACGCACATTGGCGTCCGAGATCTTTTCGATTACACCCGCCACTTTCTCCACCGTTTCGTCTTTGGATGAACCCGTTACAGCAAAAGACAAGTCCCGTTCCCGTAGCCCGAGATCGGAAAGTTTCTCCGCGGCTTCCACCTGTTCGTCAAAGGATTTCTTCGGTCGGTTGTCGTTGCCAACCACTCCGTTCACACGTCGCTGTGATGCCGGATTAAGGAGCGCGAAGAGTTTGTCTTTCGACTGCGTTGCCACATCCGAAAGATCCGGCAGGCTAGCTTGAATTTGCTTCTCCAACCGGCCCAGCGCAAGCCACATCTGCGCCGCGTCGGAGTAGCGAGTGCTTGCCGATTCTTCTACCGGTGCTTCCAGTGCGACTTGGACTCTTGCCAGTAGTCTTTGAGTAAATAGTCGTTGCAATCTCGTGCTTGGCGCAAAGCCTTCCGGAATTCGATAAAAGGTATAACCGGGCATCTCACCTGCTTCTCGATTGTTGCCAAACGGATAGGCCGAGAGGTATAGAAACTGGTCCATGAGCGATGAACTGTAAGCAGTGAGCGCCTCCTCGTAAAACTGATCGGCGGCCGGCTTGTTTACCCTCGCGAGCTCGTAAAAAAACATGGGGAGCTCAAGCGTAGCTGGATAGAGCAAGCTGTTGCGAGCGAAATTTACTGCGGTGGTTGCATCGGTTGGAATTAGCCCGTAGGCGAGCTGCAGTAGCTTTTCAGCGGTTTTTTTGTTTGCCCGAGCGTCAGCGCCAGGTTTTTCAGCCGCTTCTCGTGCTTCGCCCTGCAGCATTTGATCTGAAAGTTTGCGGGCCGCAGCGGGGTCGCGCTTCGCGAGAGCGGAGATCACTTTAAAGCGTTGATCGGGCACCCCGATGACTGCAGCAAATTGGCTCTGTGAGATTCGGCGCGACGCGTCTCCGGTTTCTTTGAAATTCTGTTCTGCAAGGTCGAACGCCTCCAGGAATGCCGCCAGCGCCTTGTCTCGCTTGTAGGGCCAAAGCAGATCCGCAGCGCGCAGCAAGACGGTGATTCGCTGAACCGCGTCGTCAAAAGTTCGGGTTGAAACAGCCGTTTGCTGGACGGTGTCAATAGCATAGGCTTGGGTGCAAAGGGATGAATCGGACACTGAGGTGGGCTTCTTTGTCGTTTGGCCTAAGGCATGCAGCGAGAGCGCCAAACTGAACCCAACCGAGAGAAGGCTTCTCACGTGTTTGTAGTCCATGAGGGCTTGTCAGGTAGCGACGCCTGTTCGCAGGCTTCGCGCAATCAAAGGAACAATCCTACGAGGAACATCGATGGCTGGCTTGATATGGCGCGCATGGGTAAAGTGGCCAACGACGTATATTCCACGCACATTGGTTTCAAAGGTTTCAGGATCATAGACGGGCACTTCAGTTAGTTTCCCTGGCTCCGTCTTTACGCCGAGACGCTTTAGCAGTGTCAAATCGGCGTCGCTGCCAACGAGAACGAAAACTACATCGTTTGGGATAGTCAACGATTCGCCCGTCTCAGTTGCGATCGTGACCTCGTGTTCGGTGATTTTATCGATGTGTTTGTAGAGCACAACACGAAGGCGCCCTGCCGCGATCTCCTGCTCCAGGGGAGTGCGGACCCAGTGTTTCATCGCACCCGCTTTGGGGTCGCGATTTTCCCAGTCTTCTCGCCATATTGCCATTGTAGTGCGCGCGCCTTCTTCTGAAAGAAACAGCGCTGCCTCAGCGGCGCTGTTGCCGCCGCCCACAACGAGGGCATCTTTGCGAACGTAAGGATACGGCTCGACAAAGCGATGATGAACTTTTGGAAGTTCTTCGCCGGGAGCGTTCAGCCGTCGCGGCTTTTCCATGGCTCCAATTGCGAACAACACACGTGCTGACCCATATTCGCCGTGGTCGGTACGGATGACGAAGCCTCCACTAACGTCGCCCGTAACATCGACGACTCTTTCTCCCGTGTTGATACGCAGATCGAGATCGAGTACGAAGTGAACATAGTGAGACAGCAACTCTTCGCGGGTCGGCTTTTCCCGGACGGGCTTGAGCGTCCCTTGGTGCATTTCCACTTCGTTGGGTGTGGAAAACATTGTCCGGCCTACCGGATACTGCCGAATGGTGTCTGCAATAGTTCCTTTTTCGATGACGAGGTAACTGAGACCCTCGCGGGCGGCGGCTTCGGCAGCAGAGAGTCCAGCCGGTCCGGCACCGATGATTATGAGATCGAAGTGTTGGTTCATGGGAAATCGGTTGTAGTTTTTTGTACTTAGTTCTTTGTGCTTTGCACTTTGCGCTCTGAATCTGCGCCGGGCCGCCATCGCAATGCCCTGCCAGGACATTCGAGAGAAATCAAAGAACAAAGTACACAGCTCAAAGTACAGGAGCCAAACCTAGAAACAAACTTCACCCGTCGCCACCACCACCGATGGTCCACCGACTCGCACTTCTTCAATCACCCTTGTGCCCTTCACTGCGAGATTTATCCGGCTGGGGCGATGCATGAAATCGCCTTGTTCGATCACAAAGCTGTACTTACTGTCGTGCGGCTCCAGCGCGAGCGCGCCGTGATGGACCAGGTAAGCTCCTAAAGCGCCTGCCGCGCTGCCGGTGGCCGGATCTTCCGGAATGTTATCGGCTGGCGCAAACATTCGCGCGTGGGCACGAGCTGCTCCGATTTCCAGGGTCTCGCGCGTAAAGGCATAACATCCGGTGGCGCCCAGGCGCGTGTAAACTTCAGCTAATAATGCAGCGTTGACATGACAGTTGCGAAGGTCAGCAAGGGACCTGATTGGTACTGCCAGCACAGACAAGCCGGTCGAGACAACCTGGATTGGCAGGCTTTCGTCGAGATCCTCTTGCGGGCGTCCCAAAGCTCTCGCGATCTCCACCTGCTCGTGCAAGTCGTCAACCTCATTGAGGGTCTCAAACTTTCCCTGAGTCATTACCACTTGGAGGGGTTGACCGTCTTTGAACTCGACATCTACCGGCAACACTCCGACGCCAACTTCGTGATGAATGCGCGTCCAGCCGTTTCCGTCGGTGGGCAAGGGAACAATGCCTTCGCGCGCCAGGATGTTCCATGTGCCCACGACCGGATGGCCTGCAAACGGAATCTCGCGCGTGGGCGTGAAGATGCGTAAGCGCCGCAGCACCGCCGCATGCTCGCTATTGTTCTGAGAGTCACTTTTCGGCTTGAGCACAAAAACAGTTTCCGAAAGATTCATCTCGCGAGCAATCTGCATCATTTCGTCGTCGCTGAGACCTTCAGCTTCCGGAAACACGGCGAGCGGATTGCCGCAGAATGCGCGATCGGTGAAAACGTCTAGTTGTACAAATCTATATTGAGGCATGCCATGTTCGCTTTCGTTAGAGCGAATATCATCTGGTCAGGCGTGACATTTGGTCAAGGCGCGGGTTGAAGTTAAAGGGGAGCCACTCGATTGTTAATCAAAATATTCCATTCTCCGAAAGTACGACTCGGACAAATGTCACCTCACTGATGATTCGGCCTCTGTGCGGAAGCGATCAACCTGTCGAGAGCAGTTTCGATGAGGTCACACAAATCAAGTTCATTCGTTCCGGAACCAGCAAGCTGATCCATGATGTGGGAACCGAGTATTCTGTAGCTTTCAAATTGCGGTTCATCAAAGAATTGATCGGCGGTGGATTGGTGTGGAAATGCCGGAAAACTCTTCTTATACTCCAGCACATCGCGGGGCTCGGCTCCGTAGACAGCGGGCTTAAGGTAAAGCAAAAAGCCGTCCTTCACTGGGCCATCAATACAGGAATAGCGGATTTTTCCGATGGCCCAGTACATGCCCTTTCTTTCTTCCTGCCGGCCAGCTCGCGCAAATGGGTACGGTACTAAACTCGATTGGCACTCCCAAATCAATTCGAATCTTGCGGATCGCATTGCCAAGATCACTGAAACGGTAGCTTTCATCCTGCGCGCCATCACAGACCACAATAAGATGACACCGGCGAAGGACCATTTCATACAAAGCCAGGTTCTCAAAATGGCCGCCATCCGTAAGGTAGACGTACTTGTTCCTATCGTCAGTCAGTCCCAGTGCTTCATCAATAACTGGTTTGACTGAATACTTAGGGGCTCGAAGTTTGTACGTAGTGTCTCCAGCCGGACCTGGATTTCCGAGCCACCATCCTAATCGCACGTTGAACAACGTCAGAACAAGTGAAAGCACTGGAGAGGTAGTGTAATAACCCATGTTTGAACTGGCTGCAGCGCCCGAAATAGTGGCAGCGGTGCCTATCGATATGCCACCGGTCGTACTGCCGCCATATTCTCGGGAGTCTCGATATCCGACGCGATAACAACCCGAATGCAACGGAGTGATGCTGAAAGGCTCGGCCTTCCGTTGTTGCCAGGCGAGATTATCTCCGCCGACAAGATTCAAAGTGGTGTTGATTACGGGCATTAGTCTGTAAAAGACATGTGCTCTAGATCGGCGTCGGATCATGGTTGGGTACGCCTGTTCCAGCACGGCGCGGTTCAGCAGGATATGAGACTCGCGTCGCCGCGGTGCCTCGGCAGCATGACTCTTGCGCCCACGCTCATTAGTTGGATCCTCCAATTTTGTCTCGGGCGCGATGTCCGTTTGCAGCAGCCCCTTGGCAAAATCCTGCTTATAGAGGTCTTCGTCCAGCAGAGCTCCGTTCAGATCAGTCCGCAAGGCTGCGATAAGTCGCAGTGAAGACGTTGTTGTGTTAGGTATGGAGTTAATATTGCTGAGCAGTTGTCTGGAGGCGAGATACTTCGACAGTTGGTTCTTGTCGTTTTTCAACTCGGCTGCCAATCGAACCGGATCAAATAGATCATCCTCATCGAACAGGTCTGGCCGCAACTCATACATATTGATATTGTCGGTTGGGTCGAACCCTGTGAATGGATTCGGCTTGCGTTCATGGTCAGGGCGTGACGCACCAAGAAACGCGCGAATCAAACGACTCCGATAACCGGCATGCAGCGAGAAGATGTTTAGATTAATCACCTTTGTGAGCAGCATCCCGAAAAGAAACAAGGCCATCCCGAGGCCGAGCACGAACCAGATTGAAGAATGATGGAGGACATTCATATGAGTAATCTTCGCTGCGGTCAGCGCATCGTTCACGTTCACGAAGATGTAGCTGATGTATCTGTCGAACCCTGGACTCGGAACATTTGTGAGCCACTCGTTGAGACCTTTCGCCTGACGCTGACTAGCCAGTAATGCAACTCCCTGGAAGATTCCCGTGGTGGCGAGAGATAGCGCGGACAGGAATGCCGCCAGGAAAATGAGCGCCAATAACGGAAGCGAACGGGTCATCAAAGACCCTAATGGACCGACTTTGGTTCTATTTTTTTCAGCGGTAGAGGCTTCGCTTCCGGGTGTCTTGGAACTACGTCCCAGGAGAATTGCGAGTAGACCCGAGAGGCCGCCAACCGAAACCAGGATCTTGGGCGCACTTAGCAATGCTATTGGACCAAGGATCACCAGCGTAGTAGCCGCAGACCACGCGATAATTGCTATCAAGACCCAGGCACCCAGACGTGCCCACCATTCACGGTCCTCATCGTTGACCGTGGCGCTGACGCTGGAGACTCCTACAAACAGTGTGGCCCCTGATAGGAACACCAGCATGAAAACGGGCACAGCAAAACACACGAACAGTTCGGTCGTCCAGGTCCATTCAGTTCCAGTGGACCAGGAGGTCCAGGGAAACTCTGGCACGCTGCTATATCCGATGACGGGGCTTCCAAAGACGTTGTGAAGTCTGGACATTACCCACAACAATGTTCCTCCGCCGAGACCGGCTAACAAGAGTCTGGCGAGATCGTAACCGCTGATGTTTTTTCGGTTCTCGGAATTGAAAACCCGTCGCAAAATCAGTGAGGCGATGAGCCAGCCAAGAAAAGTAAACACTACTCCGAAGAGTGCGAACAAACCGACAGATCTGGCCTTGGAACGCTCGCTCGACCAGGCCCAATAAGTTGTTAGACAAAGGGCCGACGCGACGAAAGGCAACAAGCAGTAGACCAGAAACCCTCTTTGCGTTGCGCGAGAACGCCAAAACCGGCTTCGCTGTCGCAGTTCCTCCCTAATACCGGGACGATTGAAAATCATGTAGGCTAGCGCCCAGACACCAAGCAGGAACCCAAGCGCCAGCAAAACGTGGCGGCCATAAAGATTTGTGGTGTATCCACCAAGGCTAACTATCCAATATGCCTGGTCCTCGATCTCAGGCTGGGCCAGAGTCATCGCCACAATTAGCCGAGGGAGCATTAGTGCAGCGAGGAGCAACGGAATGAAAACGAGCCAATTCAAGAACAGATTGCGAAGATAGATAGCAAGGAATGTCCAGGTATCTGCAGTGAGCAAGCCCACCTTTGGTGTTATGAAGTTGCTGTATTTGCGCAGATAGCGGATAGGCAACGGGTCTGGATCGATCTTATTCATGGGGTAGCTATTGGCCAATTCCGCAATAACCCCGGCCAGTCCTTTTGGGTGGCGATGAATCCACGCAGTAAGCCAACTTCCGATGTAGCCCCCGCCGGATACGGTCGACAGATAGTGGAATTTATCGAGCAGTCTATGACGCGCCATGCCCTGCAGAATACCGAGCGAAAAGGTCCCGCTACGGATGCCGCCCCCGGATAGACAAAGTGCTCTTGGTCTAACCCGATGCAGTCGTTGATAGATTGCCGCCAGGCGAATGTTATGAATCTTTTCCAGGAACTCCGAGAAAGCATCTTCCAGGAGAAGGCGATTGAAGTGAACGAGGTCATCACCCTCGAAGTTTCCGCCTGCTGAGCGTAGCTCGATCAGGTTCCGGCTAGCAGTGCCCAACCAGTTACTTGAGAAACGATCGCCTCTAAAAAGGTTGGGATCTTGCAATATCTTGTTTAGATCTCTGGTGAGCAATTGAACCAGCTCGTCCGGGACATCGTCAGAAGTCGGATTGCGTTGCCGATAATCCAGCAACGCCCGCAAGGTTTGATTATCAAGAATTTTCAGCAAATACGTCGCGAGGTTTTCCTTCAGCCAATCAGGTGTGTGCACATTCGGCGGCGGATTGATGGCTGCGCCTGACTCCGGCGCGGAGTAGATCAGCAGACTTGCGGCGAAACCCGCCGCGTCTTTGATATGACTTTCATAAAACTGCCAACTAATAGTGGCCTTCACAGAACGATACTCATTCGGCTTTCTCGCATCCGGCAATTTAACCGTCAGGCTCTCATCCTCGAGAGACTCCTCGTGTAGATTGACGTATTCTTCTTCCAATACTTGAAAAAGATGGAGGGGAAGCTTTGTCGAGCGAGACATGGCAACTCCTTAGACGAACAATACGAACTCACGATAGACGGGTGGCATCAGCAAACAATTCGTCGACCGTTCCTTAGGTGGATAAGAATTGGCAAGTTTGAGCGGGCGAGGGCTGATGCACCACGCTTAATCCTGAGTTTGCTTGTCCCGACCGCAACACAGCAGGGCCAGACAGGTTGATGAACTCTAGATCCTCAAACGGAAGAGAGGTTTGCATCGCGTCTCTCGGAGGTTGGAGAAAGAAATGCTACAGTCGTGCGGTCCCTGGTGCTGTGACCTAAAGCTCGGCTGTTTTCTGTTCTGCTAGTGAGGCTAAGGGTAAGGTTCTACCCGTTGGCAAGAGCACTCACGAGCTCGGGGAGCCGGCGATTACTAGGTGCCGCCAGCAGGTATTTCAGGCAATACAGCGCGCACAATATTCTTTTGAACTTTGTGTTGTCAACAGCTTTTTTGGATCTGTAAACCTACGATTGATTCGTCTCAACGTTGACAAGATTTCATAGCAGGGACAGAATTCTCGACGGATTTGTTAAAACCCGAACGGCAAAAGTCGTCGGTCAGCTTCCTACGTGCAACCTCGCACTTTGCTAGTTAAGCTGACTTGATCATTCGCCTTGTGATGCGCTCATTCGGTCTGAAACGCGCTTGCAAGTAACTTCGCAGGTTTTTAAGATTCGCGTACGCCGCCTCACTGAGGCTCCTCGGACTTGTTCCTGCAAGCGAACATTTTGAATCTACATTTTACCTTTGAGAGATCTGCGACGACGCCCGACCGAATTCTGGTTGGCAAAATAAGAAAACAGCAAACAAATCATTAGGGAATATGCGCGTCTGGCCAATCACATGGCGGCTTGACGGCTCTCGGGAAAAGGAGAAGAACTTATATGTTAGGTTCAGCGGTTCTCGATGTTGCGATCGGCATAATCTTCATCTACTTATTCCTGAGTTTGATCTGTTACGAACCGGATGATGCACATCTCAAAATGGCCCGGTCTGCGACTGTGGAAAGGCGACGTCCAGGAAGCCTGGCTTGGTCAGGTACAATTTCATTGGCTCGGCTGGCTTGTGACGGCTTTTGCCGTCTCGCTCGGCGCGCCATTTTGGTTTGACATGCTGAATAAATCTATCGTAGTAAGGTCGACCGTGAAACCACATGAGAAAAGTCAGGAAGAAGAATCGAAGGATTGAGACTGAGTTGCTCCTCCAATCCTGGAATCGAGTCGAGTGAGCCTACTCGCTAAGTCTAATGAGCTACGAGTCTTCTCAATAGAGCGCCCGACATGGTTCCGACTTCTCAACATTTCCCCCTCGCATGAGTTTCGCTCTTTCGTATTTTGTTCAAGGTCCAATCCACACAGCATAGGAGGGGCATGCCATGCCTACCAAAACTACCATCATCAAGATCAAGGTTCACTTTGAACTGAACACTCCAAACGGGCTGCGACGTGTCATTTTCGGGCTCGAAAAGGATACTCAGGGCAACGTAGTCATCTGGACAATAGACTTCCAACTATTTGAGAGAGCCAAGAAGACCGACCCGTTCGGCGACGCTATCGTCACCCTCAATGTTGAGGTCGATAAAGCACTGCATGACAAAGCGGAAAAGACCTCAAAAGGCATGACGCCCGGTCAAAGCGCACACGCACTCGGGCCGGCAGCTGATGATGCAAAAGCTGCCAAACAGGGAGAGATCGATCAGGACGAAGCTGACCAGACCATACAAAATACGCTCAAGAAGAAGTAGAGCCGTTGGGTGGGGTCGCTAGCCACGCACCGGTCAATGGAGACAGTGGGGAACTCAGTAATGCCATCAACTTTTCCGTTGGTGGTATTCCTGAGTTTCACACAGTTCGGATAGCAGTGTCGTCGAATGACTAAACAACATATCGACTCGTATTCAAAGAAACCTATCGTTCCAACGCTCACAGGAGGTGGTGCTGCGCTCTTTCTGATCCTGCTTCTGATCCTGAGTGACGGGCACGTTTGCTTCGGTCAAACCAAAGATGCGATAGAGAGAACTGAGATAGGCAACCTGCAAAATTATTACTCCACACAGGATCCGCACTACATGAGAGTGGTTGCGCAACTTCCAAACGTGCAAAGCGTGCTGAATGAGTTGAAGACTCGAGTTACAACTGCGCAGGCCGCACGGCCGGGCCAATTTGCGCTGGAGTTTGCGAACTGCTTGAGAGCCATCAATGCGGCGCTGCGAAGAGTTAACAGCGCGCTCCAGACCACGGAGCAGCCACAATACGGAGACGTGCGCGCCCTGCTTTCCGCCTCTTCCGAGCAGGATGAGAACCGTCTGGCGAAGGTGCGGGCGTGTGCAGCAGACTTGAATGCTGCGGTTGGTGGCG
>WNFY01001311.1_pt1 | contig 23474 bp, 20 predicted proteins | sample 5400091 | NCBI WGS metagenome assembly WNFY01 (sample SAMN13153364, study PRJNA577476) | soil metagenome | isolation source: 60 cm soil or saprolite under grassland replicate 1 | place: USA:California | collected 2016-06-15 | reverse complement strand
CCGGCAGCGCTCTCAACTGACAGGATCTTTTGATCTGCTGCATATGAACAAGGGGGCGTCTCCCTCGCGTATGAAGACCCTGGAGACCCCGATGGGGCCTGTCCTCTTGCGCGATTTCTGTCCTGCTTCCCTGGTGGAACGCTTGCATCCCGATCATGGGTTGCATGCCTTTGCGCGGCTGCCGGAGCGGGAGCATCGGTTGCTGCTGGATATCGCCAGGAGTCCGGACTGTGCCCTGACGCTAGCGCATACTCCTGCCGGCGACATCATTGGCCAGGTCACCATTGCTCTGGCGGATGAATGGTGGAAAGGTATCGAGAGCCTCTATGAGGTCGCCATCGAAGTGAGCTCGAACTGGCGCGGTATCGGTGTTGCGCGCAATATGCTCTCGTTCGCCCTGGAACTGGACGCCCTGGAAGACATGATCTTCTTTGCCATTGGTCTTTCCTGGCACTGGAACGCTGAAGATCTGGGCATTTCTCTGTCCCAATATCGCAAATTGATCGCGCACCTCTTTGGGACTCAGGGCTTCGTCGAGTATCCCACCAGCGGGTCTAATACCAGCATTGAGTCCACCAATGTCCCGCTGGCTCGCATCGGCGACCGTGTCGATAAGCGCGCCGCCAACCAGTTTCTCAGCCGACTGCTCAGCCCGGATAGCTTTGGTCGTTTCTAAAATTTTTTTCGCCGCTGCTTGCTCAAGCTACGGCTCTTTGTCTTATGCTGTCTTTCCCAACGCCTCCAGTTGTCTTATTCTGTCTTATACCATCTTATAATAGTTTTTTTGTTCGGGTTCACGTTGCCACTTCCATCAATGGTACGTAAGTTTTTCTTATTGAGCGTCACAGGCATCCAACAGCCAGGGGAAGCAGGAGTACTCTGTCTACTGCTGAGAGTAAGGTGTCCACGTCAAACGGCTTTGGCACACACGTGAGAGCGCGTGCCCGGAGATCTTCCCATGGCGGTGTAGCGCTTATCATGACCGCGGGGATGTCTTGCCAGCCAGAGCGGGCGTGTAGCTGGTCATACACTTCAATTCCTGTCATTCCCGGTTCCAATAAATAATCGAGGATCATGACGTCTGGACGCTCATCCATAGAGAGCTGGAGCGCGGCACGCCCTGTGGAAACGAGGTGCACCGTGTAGGAGAGTTCCTGAGTCAGCAACTCTCCAAGCATCTCGCGGATGACCGGGTCATCTTCCACGACTAAGATATGCGCTCCTTGAATACGTGGGGGAGTATACAGGCTCATGTTCGTCTCCTCTCAGCTGTTATTCAAAAGTATCAGGTGGTCTGGCTTATGGTTCTAAATATGCCCTTAATCCTTCACAATGGCGCAACAGCTTGTGGAGGGCACGCATCTCGATATTACTTACCGCCTGGTGGCTGATCCCCAGGACCTTTCCGACCGGGGTAAGCCCCAACTCACGGCCTTCTGATACCGCGCGATCTCCCATAAATAGATTGGTCAGGGTCGGTTCCTGAGCAGGGTCGATCAGGCCAAAGCGGAGTTCAATGACTCTGCGCTCAAGTGGCTCAAGGTGGTCGTGAAGGAGTTCCCGCAATTGTTCTTGAAGCGTCTTTGTAGCAACAACGCGCTCCGGTGCATCATGAGGACCATCCTCCAGGAGGTCGCTCAACGATACCTCGGAATCACCGCCTTGACGGGGCATATCCAGACTCACCGTCTCCTGTTTTGTTGAGAGCAGCGAGATGACCTGTTGGACACTGACCTCCATTTGAGAGGCCAGGTCTTCCAGTGTTGGCTCTCCAGCTTCGCTACTTGCATGCCCCTCTTGTAGCAAACGTCGCCGGACGCGTCCTAATCGTTTGAGTTCCTCTACTTTATATAAGGGTACGCGAATGGTATTCGCCTGCTCAGCGAGCGCGCGTGTCATATACTGGCGGATCCACCATGTTGCATAAGTGCTAAATGCATAACCCTTTTTGTAATCGAACTTTTCGACGGCATGCATCAGGCCCAGATTTCCCTCTTGAACGAGGTCCATGATGTCTACACCAAACCCTTTGTACCGCCTGGCCAGTTTCAGAACCAGGCGCAGATTTGCTTCGATTAGTTGTCGTTTGGCCTCTTCAGCATCCGCTTCATATGTGTAAGAGGAGCGCTGTCCTTGCTTGCCCCGCTGGCGCTTCGCCACTTTTCCTTGCTCAATACGCTGAGCAAGACGCGTGACCTCTTCGGTTGAAAGCAACTCGACCTGTCCGATTTCATAATGGTAGAACCTGACGGTATCATCGAGATTCATCGCCCCTGGATTGGCCTTGATATGCATGGTGCTGGTCGTCACATGGTGTTGTGTGATCGGCATGAGGTGACTCCTTCCAGACAAAAAAATTTTCGTGTAGAATGTCTTCCCTTACAGGCTATAGAGCATGTCCTGCAGCCTGTACCGACATTTCCCCCTCCCCGAATGAGAGTATAGGGTCCCCGACTTGCGTCTATCTCCTCTGGTGCTTCCATCGCATCTTCCGGAGTATCCATTTGATGCCAATTCTGTTTTGTGTAACTTTTCAGGACCTCTCACCTCCCACTGAAAACGCCTTGCGAAGCGCCACAGGCGCTGAGGAGTCAGAAAGAGAGGACCTGAAGAGTTACCTGCTTCGTAGAAAAAAAGGTACTTTGTGGCAGGATGTTGAGGGTGTGCGAAAAAATCACTATACTTCCTGATGCAAGAGGCGGAGCAGATTCTCTTTTCAAAAGGAGCTATGGACGATGAGCAGCGAGGCAAGTACCCACTACCAGCAGAAAGTCGCGTTCTGCGGAAAGAAGCGCTGCAAAAAGTGCCGTGATGGCATTGGTCACGGTCCTTACTGGTATGCCTCTGAGAAGACAGAGAATGGCACCATTCGCACTTACCTGGGAGCACAGCAACAGGCCATGGAACATGTGTTAAAACTGGTCGATCTGTCACTTATGCAGGAGGATCTCCCCAGGACAATTCAATTGCTCGATCAGCTCCTCACAGCCGAACCCACCAATAGAGCAGTTATAAAGCGTCTGATAGCAACACTGGTTCTCCTTATGAAACATGCAACTCCTTTGCGTCGTCCTGCTCGATTGCACCGATCAGCGCTCGTTGGACGCGATCAGGAACAGAAACGCCTCCAGGCTTTCTTTCATGCTAGAAACACACATCTGCCACAATGCATTTTCCTCACCGGTGATGCAGGTCTGGGGAAAACGCGGCTGGCAGAAGAATTGGCACGCGAGGCCGCTAAACAGGGATGGAGCGTGCTCTGGGGACATACTTACGTGCAGGAGAGTCGCTTCTCGTACACACTCTGGTCGGAGGTACTTCGTCAACTGTTCTCCCCTTATACCATAGAACCCTACCTGCATCTCCTGGGTAGATGTCCGACGCTCTTCGAGCCACTCGGCATCCTCCTGCCCTATATCCAGGAATGCTTTGCACAACCAGAGGCGATAAGCACTCCTGCACAAGAACCACGTCGCCTCTGGGAAGCGATTGGAGATCTGCTCGTGCTTATGAGCCAGCAAGCCCCCTTGCTGCTCGTGTTGGATGATCTGCAATGGATGGATACGGCGAGTGGCGAACTGCTGGGCTACGTGGTCCGACGACTACAAGGACACGCCGCCATGCTGGTAGGGACCTGCCGTGAGCACGAACTGCTGGCCAATCCCTCCCTGCATACCCTCCTGACCGACTTGCAGCGTGAACAGATGGCTGAGTGTCTCGCACTTACACCGTTAGACGATGAACAGATGCAAACGCTCCTCTCAGACCTCCAGGTGCCACAGCCTTTACTTCACAGTATCCGCTCGCGTGCGGCTGGCAATCCGTTTTTTGCCGAGGAACTGGCCCACACCTTCGACAATGGACAGGATCTTGTTGCCGATCATGTAGAGACCTCTCTTCCCGATACTATCGCGGCTGTTCTCGACATGCGCCTGAACAGACTGAGTCAACCCTGTCAGCGCATCTTGAGTAAAGCTGCTGTCCTGGGTGGTTCTTTTGAATTTCCTCTTATCAGTGCGATGGAAGCCGGTGTTCCTGGCTCCAGTGATAGCTTTCTCCTTGATCTGCTGGAAGAAGCGCTTAACGCTGGTATCCTGATCGAGCAGAGCACTCATGCCCATGCCATCTATACGTTCTGGCATCCACTGCTCGCCACCCATCTCTATGAAAAACTCTCTGCCGCCCGCCGTATCAGTCTGCACCGTCGCGCGGCTACTCTTCTCCAGCAACTGTATCACGAACGGGAGGAAGAAGTAGCAGCCAGGATTACCCATCATCTCGTTGAAGGGGGCGCGGAACCACAGAGGCTCGCACAATTTGCAGTGATGGCGGGGAATCGTGCGTATACACTCTCAGCGTATGCAGACGCTCGTCACCATTATGACCTTGCAGTGAAGCAGTTAGAGGAGATCGATGCGCATCCAGGCTTGCAGTCGCATGATCGCGAACGTCTGCTGTGGTTGCGCATCTGCCTGGCCGAATGTCTGCGAATTATGGGATGCCCGCTTGAGGCACGCTCTCTCTATGAGCAGGCGCTGGCCTCTCATGAAGGGAGGATACCGTTTTCTCAGGAAGAAGCTCAGATACGCGCACTGCTCTATTGTGAACTGGGTTTGACCTGGTACGATACGCAGCATCTGGAACAGGCGTTAGCATGCTATACCCGTGGCGAACGATGTCTGCGTGCGGCCCAGGTGAACGCTGGTCCCGCCTGGGCCAGGCTCCGCTATGAGCAGAGCTATACACACTGGCGAACTGCCCGTTATGACGAGGCGTTACGCCTGGCTACCAATGCACTTGCATTGTTTACAGAACTGCTGGCCCATCGTTCTTCTCCTCCACCGGATGCTGCTATTCCGCACGTCCTTCGGATAAGTCGAACCTTTGCAGGTGATCCTACTGACCTGGGACGAACGCATCAGTTGCTCGGACTGATTGCCAATGGTGCTGGACATTCAATAGAAGCGCGCTCGCATCTGGAAGAAGCGCTACGGCTGTTTGAACAGTATCAGTGCCGGCGGGAGGTTGCCATCGTTTGCTGCAATCTGGGAGATGTGTACCTGCGACGAGCTGAGTACGACCAGGCCCAGGTTGTGCTGCTCCGCTGCCTGCAAAACGCTGAGGAAATTGGAGACCTGCCGCTGACGGTCTTCGCGCGTGGCAATCTGGCCATCCTCAATATCCGACGCGGGCACATGAACAGGGCTGAGATGCTCTCTCGACAGGCAGTCGAAATGGCAACGCGTATGCAAGATGTCGCCGCAAGTAGTTTCTGGATGACCTATCTGGGTATCACGCTTACAGAGCAGGGACGGTTCTCTGAGGCATGCACGGTACTTGCTCAAGCATTGCAAAAGGCCCACGCGGCCCATCTCCCGCCTTACCTTGGACAGACGCTCAATGCGGTAGCTTACCTCCGTCTTGCCCAGAGAGAGGCATGCCATGATGCAGACCGACGCCAGCAATTCTTGCAGCGTGCCAGGCACGCCGTCCTGCATGCCCTTGGACAGGAAGGGGGAGAGGCTGAAGCCATTCTTGAAAGTCATTTACTCCTTGCACAGATCGCTCTCCGGGAAGGAGATACCACCAGCGCATACCAGCAGGCCCACACAACCCTCATAAAGGCCCAACAAGCTGAAGGAAAAGATCTGATAGCTCGGGCTCAACGCCTGATCGATAACATTCTGGCCATACAAGAACATGACCCTCAGACCGTATGCTGAAACCCCGGCAAGTTCCTTCATATCCACATCTCACAGGAGCAGGGAGCACATGCATGCTCCTGGTGTTTGCCCACCCCTGGATCGCGGGGTGTCCCTTGCAAAATAGAAGGGGCATCGTGCACTGCGACGTTCCTCCTTGCAATAATAGACGGTAAACGAGCGAAACCCTGCTGGTACACCTCTTATTAAGCAGTGAAGAAAATCATTTATCAGCCTGTTCTCCTGGGTATAGTGTAGTCAAGCCCACGCAAAAAACTTATCACGCCGTAGTGCGTGTGTAATTTCGTTTGCTCATGAGAAAGGGTTATTAGATATGTTATTGCATCATACTCTGCGCCGTCACTACCAGCTTACTCTCGTCCTCCTGGCCTGTGCATTGCTTACTCTCTTGCTGGCGATAGTGCTTGTTATCGTACTGCAAGCCCATGTGGTTCCGATAATATCAGCCATTAGACCGGACGGCATGTTTCCTGGTCATTGAGAGAACGAGAGCCAGCGACCTTCTTAGAATCAGCAGTGCGTTTTTTATCCTCCCCGGCGGATTGTTCCCATCAACGGCCCCCGGATCTCTGTGAGTGCATAACCCTGCTGGTGAAGGGCTGCAAGCAACTGTTCTACATGATGGCGGTCACGTGTCTCCAGTGTGAGCGTCACTTCAACGTGCTGCACTGGCAGCGCTTGCATTGTTGGAAGATAGTTCATCTCCCGCACGTTGATCTTCAACTCCGCGATGCGTGTCAGGAGTTGATTTAATTCGCCTGGACGATCCTCAATCAACGTGCGCAGGATGGCGATACGTCCCTGGATAAGCAATCCATGCGTAATGAAGCCTCCAAGCAGATTCATGTCGATATTGCCACCCGAGAGGAGCACCACGACCTCTTTGCCTGCCAGATTCAGTAGTCCAGGACGCAATAGTGCTGCCAGGCCCACTGCTCCCGCACCCTCAACCTGTAATTTACAGCGTTCCTGCACAAGCAGAATGGCATTCATAGTCTCTTCGTCTTCCACTGTGACAACCTCGTCGATCAGGTGCTGGATAATGGAGAATGTCAGCTCGCCCGGGCTTTTCAAGGCAATCCCGTCTGCAATCGTGGTGATGGCCGACAGTGTTCGCAGCTCGCCAGCATCAAGCGAAGCACGGCAACTGGCTGCACCCTGTGCCTGGACTCCAATAATAGTCAGGTCAGGTTTGAGCGCACGTGCTGCGATCGCTATGCCTGAGATGAGACCACCACCGCCAATCGGGACAATGAGCGCATCGACGGAAGGAATCTGGGCGAGGATCTCGAGGCCGAGAGTGCCTTGACCAGCGATGATGTCGGGATCATCGAAGGCGTGAACGAAGGTTGCTCCCGTCTTTGCCTGGAGTTCGCGCGCATGGGCGGAAGCCTCCTCAAAGGTGGCGCCATGCAGAACCACCCTGGCTCCATACCCCTGCGTTGCCATTACTTTGACCAGGGGAGCCTGCTCAGGCATCACAATAGTGGCAGGCGCTCCAAATGCCTGGGCGGCAACGGCGACGGCCTGAGCATGATTGCCCATCGAGGTCGCAATTACCCCGCGCCTGCGTTCCTCGTCACTGAGCTGAGCAATCTTATAGGTGGCTCCGCGCACTTTGAAGGATCCTGTTCGCTGCAGATTCTCAGGTTTGAGGTACACGTTGGCACCCGTCATGGTGCCGAAGATGCGAGAATGCAACATGGGAGTTACATGAATCGCATCGCGAATTACCTGACTGGCATGCTCGATCTCTTGCAGTGTCGGGATATGGGGAAAGGACTTGAAGCTGGCCGTACTCATTGAAGCATTCTCCTTTCTCGATCGGAGAGGACACCGTTATCCTTCTTGCAGATCAATAGGCTGCCAACTGCTACTATCTTTTCCATTATATACATGCAAGATGGTTCATTTCCAGCCGGGGATCGGCAAGAAGTGCGGTAAGCGTAGGAAGCTGAAAAGTACTACTCTCTCATGTTTTGCTACCTCTTTCTTGCTCTATTCAAGCGGTGTTCGTTATATAAGCGGAACATCCAGACAAACGGCTAGAGTGTGAGTTACCACGCTCCAACTCCTAGTCCTCCTGTGACGAGTTCGTCGCCGATGTCCATGGTAGTGATGTATGCGCATACATGGGCAAGCAAGAGTGTTGAGAATCTCTCTGTGTGATGGGACGATCAGGAGTTTTTATCAGTATTCTCTTGTAGGAGAAAGACTTGTATGGAAAGAAGACGTCTCGCGTATACTGCCCTGATTAGTTCGATTACCCTGCTGGTGATCGCCCTCAGCCTTGGTGGCTATTCCTTATTTGCCAGTCCGCATATGTCTACTAATACACAACCAATCAACTGATTAAGCGGATCGGGCCCTTGAAAAACGGGGTGCGACCCTATACTATCAACCGGGCAGAATCGTTAGCTTTTACCACCGCCACCGGTTTTCTGGGATTTGAAGTGAGTGATATCAATACAGGCAAATTGCTCTATACTGTTCCTATTAAAGGATTTACTGCGCCCGCCTCGGCATCAGCCCCTGGCCATGGGATTAGCCTGTCTCCCGATGAGCGAGAAGTCTATGTTATCGACAGCTCAAATAGCTATGCGCATGTTTTTGATGTGAGTGGTTTACCTGCGACCGCGCCCAGGCAGGTAGCCGATATCGCTTTGACCTCAATGGCGGGTCAGGAGGCTCCATGTATCTACGACGCCGTACGCCCTTTCCATTGGCCAGCATACAGCGTCACGGACTTGTTCCAACGGCGTGGCGGCACTGGTGGACGAATGGTGAACGTCTTGCCCCGCGATGCCGCCTTCTCTTTCTGCTTGCGCCATTTGGAGAGATGGCTATAGAAGGAGCGTGCAGAGCCAAGAGCCGCATGGATAGCAGCACGACGGAACATGGCGGGAAGGTCGGCGGCGATGGCCTCACAGAGCGGCATCACTGGATATGGGTTGCCTGCTGTCGTATGCGTGAGTGTTTCCAGAGCAGTGAGCGCGTCTTTGGAGGAGAGGTCTAGCACTTTTTCGTGCAGGGTGATGACCTCGAAATAGAAGGCGGCGACCTGATTGAACAGGTCTTTGGTTGCGGCAAAGTAGCAGGAGTGAGCAGCTTTGTAGCGAAGTGGTTGCTTGATCGTTTGTGTTGCCTTTGCCATTGGACGGCTCACTCCTTTGCGCTGGCTTGACATCGGACCCTCATGCAGGTATCATCCCGCTTGAGAGTCTAGATCGGTTTAACTTGGCTAGACTCTTATCGTCACCTAGTCACCGACGAGAAAGACGACCATAAGGGGGATGCCAATGAACAGCAAGGCGAGCAGTGGACTATACCAGTTCGTTCCTAACCAGGAGGTATTCACATGCACGGTATAGGGGATATTCAACAGGGCAAAGACGGCAAGGATTGCTCCCATGAAGAAGGAGCCTACCAAGACTAAGAGAAGGGCTTCCCCATTTTTTTTGACACCCTTTATTCCTCGTGCGATGAGATTGCCGACCAGCGAGAGTAAAAGCATCGCTAAAAGAAAGAGCAGGATGCTACTTATCCCTGCTCCAGTACCACTTGTGATAACTGTAAGCGCTGGAAAGGTGAGAGCTCCCGCAAGGGAAAAGAAATAGAGCAATACCAGAACGACAAGCGTTTTTATTGCTACTGATCCAAAGTTCATACTATCTCCTCGTGAAATGTTCACAATCACATGTCATAGCTCATCTTTCTAAGAAATACTATACAACATTTTGTTGGGTTTCGCACTATTTACCCTGGACGAAAAAGAATGGGACGATATTCAAAAAACTGCAAAACACGTCAGAACTCTTGACAAAGGGATTGCAATAAGCTATATTATATATAGCAAATAGTTATTAGCGCATCACTGAACTGGACCTTGTATTACTGTCACATTTCTGTTAGAGTGGAAGTATGAGAGTGTCGGCCTGTCTGACAGGCACTTACATGTTCGGCGCGTTGTAAACTATTTGGAGGATTATCATGATCAATTCGCGCCATATTCGTCACCTCGCCAGCGTGCTCTTACGCATACTTCCGAGTTGCATCCTTGTAATTGCTGTTACTTTTATGTTGACTTCGCAGTCTGCTGAAGCTGCATCGACGTGTGGCTATGTGGCGAACCACGCTGAACCACTGCTTAATCCTGATGTGGTGTTCCTGCTCTTTGTTGTTGCTTTAATGGGCCTGTTCCTGGAGATTTCGCACCCTGGAACAATTTTGCCCGGCGTAGTCGGCGCGATCTCGCTGCTCCTCTTCTTCTTTGCGGCCAGTTCTATGGCGCTCAATTGGACTGGACTGGCGCTGATGCTGCTCTCATTTGTGTTACTCATCCTGGATGTCAAACTACCAGCGCATGGTGTGCTGACTCTTGGAGCAGTCGTCTCGCTAGTTGCTGGAACGTTCATCTTCTTCAGCCCTGGTGGACAGCAGATCGATCCCTGGCTGGTCTACACTATAGGAGCTGCCGTTGGAGTAATCGGACTCGTTCTGATGACTTTTGTGATACGAGCGCGGCGGCGACCTGTGCTGAATGGCGTGGAGGGCATGATCGGAGCTAGAGTGGTGGCTATCACCCCGCTTGCACCTGAGGGACGTGTCAACTACTTCGGTGAGAACTGGGCTGCTATTCTAAATGTTCCTGGTCTATCGGTACGTGCAGGTACCGAACTGCAGATAGTCTCTGTGCAGGGACTCTGTTTGTGTGTGCGACCCCTGCATACTGATACTCGTCCTGTTTCTAACATTGATTGATGAAACGTCAAAGTCGAATGTGAAAGTCAAAAAGGAGGCTTTCGATGGATGCTATAGTATGGTCTGTACTCGGCGTCATAGTCCTTATTCTTGTGCTTTTAGCGCTTTCAGGTATTCGTATTGTGCAGCAATATGAACGCGGCGTGATCTTTATCCTGGGTCGCCTGACAGGCGCGAAGGGACCCGGTATCTTCTGGGTGCCGCCAATGATTACGCGTATGGTGAAAGTCGATCTTCGTATAGTCACGCTTACTGTGCCGCCTCAGGAAGTTATCACACGTGATAACGTCACTATTAAAGTGACGGCTGTGCTCTACTTCTATGTTGTCGATCCTAATGCCGCTGTGGTTAACGTCATGAACTTCATGCAGGCGACAACACAGATCGGGCAGACAACGTTGCGTAATGTGCTTGGTCAGTCCGAACTTGACGAGATCCTGTCACAGCGCAAAAAGATCAACCAGGAGTTGCAGACTATTATCGACGAGTACACGGAGCGTTGGGGCGTCAAGGTAACGGCAGTCGAGATCAAGGATGTTGAACTGCCCTCTACGATGCAACGCGCGATGGCAAAACAGGCGGAGGCCGAGCGTGAGAAGCGCGCAAAGGTCATCCATGCTGAAGGTGAGTTGCAGGCATCTGCACAACTGGCCCAGGCCGCTGGCGTTATTGCTTCGCAGCCGAGTGCCTTGCAATTGCGCTTCCTCCAGACATTGACCGAGATCGCGGTTGAGAAGAACTCGACGATTATCTTCCCGCTACCTCTCGATCTGATTGAGCCGATGCTGCAATCGCTGCGCCGCCATTCAACGGAGTCTCGTACGGAGATCCCGGAACAGGATGGAGCGCATAATGGAACGCGTCTCGCAACGCCTCGAAGCTCTACCACCAGAGATCCTGAGTAGACAGTTCAGGCTGACATAGCAAGAAGGGAAGCGCCATACAGGTGCTTCCCTTTCTGTTTAAGAACTCTCTGTGTTAATTCCACTCCGATCATGGAGCAACGAAAATTGACATCCTCCCCATGCGTAAACGCAGGGGATTCCCGTTCTCACGATTGGGGTTTTCTGCTTCAACGATCCGTGCATGTCCAGACTTGCGCCTGCCACGTCTTACAGGATCTCCACAGACGTGTACTTCCCACAAGCCCTGCGGTAGATGCGGAGTCATTAGCCCCGACTTACTGCGCCAAGTCTACCACAGGGAGAGAGCACGGTCAACGCAACGGGACTTCTGCCTATAGGCGTTCAAGGCTCTGTCTGTGGACAGCCAGTGTTTCATCCCCAAGGCTTTCGCCTGGGGTTTTCACGCTGGACGAGGAGATAAGCTGCCCTGCTTTTTACGCTCCCGGTGTCGTAGAATTCTCGCCCTGCTTGCTACGTAGATACTCTGCACACGTACGGTACGTTTCCTCTGAGATGAGTCCTTTTGACATGTAGTGATTCAACATAACATCCAGTTTCAGAATGCTCATCAGGTTATAGCCGTGTCGTCGTAGGTGTTCGGCGGCCCCGTGTTCGCGGTCGATCAGGACGATTACGTCCTTGACTTTGACGCTATTTTCTTCGAGCATTGCGGCTGTCTCCATGACGCTACTGCCTCTGGTGATAAGATCATCAAGGATGAGTGCGGTGTCACCTCTGTTAAAACGTCCCTCGATGCCGCGCTTGCCTGTCCCTTCAGGACGAGTACGTGCGTAGATCATCGGTATATTGGTTTCCAGTGAGTAGGAAAGGGCCAGTAAGAGTCCTCCAACTGGCACCCCTGCCACGAGGGTAAAGGGGTGAACGCGGGGACGACGTAACGATTGTGCCAGGTTGATTTCTTGTTGCATCAGCTTGCTTGCAACACGTAGTGCGGTCGGATTGCTGATCAGGACCTTGGGATTTACAAAGACCGGTGAACTGACTGCGGACTCGCTCACGGTAAAATTGCCAAACTGAACTCCTCCAAGGTCGAACAATATTTGCGCTAACCACAGGTTATCCAAGGACTGCTCTTTCGCCACCTTAGCGCTGCGGTGCCTGTACTCCGCCTTTTGGATAGGGGAAAGCACCGCCTCCTTTCTTTGCTCTGTACTTGCTTTTGAAGGGCTAGACAAGGATCTGCTTCTAAGTAGTATATCACACATCCCCGTTTTTTGTTCAAATCAAGTTCCTCTAGTTTCGATGGCGATGCCATCGCAAGGCGAATCGGTCGTTGAGCGCTTACGGTTTGCACACCCCAAGCCCATACAAGAGAAGAGACCAGACTCCTTCGAAGGACGCATCGATGTCAGGGCTGGACCACTCTTGAGCATGGGCCGGATTGTGGAAGCGGGTGGTCGCGTGGAAGACTGCCCGTCCTGCTGTGGCCGGGTCCGTAACCGTAAACTCGCCACGCGCAACCCCTTCAGCGATGATGCGGGTGATCTGTCCCACGAGATCAGCAACGTGCGCCTGGACCACTTCCCGCGCTTCCGCGACGAGTTCCATGTATGTCGCAAACAATTCGGGATCATCGCGCGCGCTTTTGCGTTTTGATGTGATGAGCAGATCGAACCAGTGGCGTAGTCGTTGCACGGCGGACCCTTTTTCCTCCAGTGCCTGCCCCAGCGGCTCCGAGAGGCGCGCGAGCCACTGCTCGGTCACGGCATCGCGCAGTGCCGCTTTGCTGGGAAAGTGCCGGTAAACGCTGCCATGGCTGACATTGAGCGCGCGAGCGACGTCGATGACCGTGGCTTTGGTCGGTCCGAAACGGCGGAGGACATCCTCCGCCGTTTCGAGGATACGCTCACGGGTGAGAACTTCCTCTGTCATGTATTACCGCCCTGGCGACGCTCGCTATCAAGATGGGCCATCTGGAATGCGGCGTAACGATCGCCTGCGGCTGCGCCAGCGGGCACGGCGGTCTCTATCTGCGTGAGATCCTCTGCCGTGAGGTTGAGTTCGAGCGCTCCCAATGCCTCAGTTAGCCGATCGCGGCGACGTGCTCCAACCAGCGGCACGATATCGCGGCCACGGGAAAGCACCCAGGCGATTGCAACTTGCGCGACGGTCGCTCCTTTCGCGTCGGCAATTGCCCGTAGCGCCTCCACGAGTGCGAGATTGCGCTCAAGATTCTCTCCACTGAAGCGGGGACTGGCTCCGCGGAAGTCGCCAGATGTCAACGCGCGCTCCTTCGACCAATGGCCACTGATGAGGCCGCGCGACAGCACGCCGTAGGCAGTCACACCAATGCCGAGCTCGCGGCACACTGGCAGAATCTCGGCCTCAATCCCGCGTGAGAGCAGCGAGTACTCGATTTGCAGATCAGAGATGGGATGCACAGCAGCAGCGCGGCGTATTGTATCGGCACCAGCCTCCGAGAGACCGATATGCCGGACATGTCCTGCCTTCACCATATCCGCGATCGCGCCAACAGTGTCCTCAATCGGGACGGTGGGATCGACGCGCGTGAGGCGATACACATCAACATAGTCCGTTCCGAGCCGGCGCAGCGTGTAGGCCAGAAAGTTTTTCACGGAGGTGGGGCGTCCATCATTACCTGCCCAGCCCCCATCCGGGTCGCGCAGCGCCCCAAATTTAACACTGATGACAACTTGCTCACGGGCGCGACCCTGCAAAGCCTTGTTCAGCAATAGCTCATTATGGCCCATGCCGTAGAAGTCGCCTGTGTCAAGCAAGGTGATTCCAGCATCAAGGGCGGCATGGATGGTCGCAATGCTCTCGGCCTCGTCAGCCGGACCATAGAGGTCGGACATGCCCATGCAGCCCAGACCAATTTCAGAGACGCGAAGACCAGTAGAGCCAGGTGAACGAGTTTTCATATTTTTTCCCTTTCAGTATGTACGTATGGTTGGAGCCAAAGGTCAGTATTCAATCTTATCAACCTTCGTTGAGAGAAGTATAAAATATAAAATGACAGATGTCAATATATGTCACAGTGAAACGTGATACATGTCAGTATAAATTCGTTATTCTGAAGCAATGTAATGGGTACATTGCCTCTCCAGATTGAAAAACCAGGGATCTGGGATGTGTTCGATGCTTGCAACAAATGCCACGTTGTGGTAACCTTGCCTCGAATAGAGAGTGTTTAAATGTTCTGGGTGAGAAAATAATGCCAGTTGTCAGTGTTATACAGCTAGGAAAATCGTTTGGTGCCGAACGCATCTTTTCAGGTATAAATTTTCAGATTGATGAGCATGATCGTATCGGCCTGGTTGGGCCTAACGGAGCCGGGAAATCAACGTTACTGAATATTCTGGCGGGACGGGAAGAACCTGATGAGGGTTCAGTTGCCGTTGCCCGCAATACGCGCATAGGCTATCTGACTCAGGTCGTCGACTTCCAGCCACAGAATACGCTGCGTGAAGAATTGCTGACTGTGTTCTCGCATCTGCGTGAGTGGGAACATGAACTGAATGATCTTGCACAGGTAATGGCCTCTTCCACAACACAGAATGATACGGAACTGCATGAGCAATTCCTGGCGCGCTATGCCGACCTGCAGGCGCGTTATGAGCATGCTGGCGGCTACACATACGAAAATCGTGTAGAGCAGGTACTCGACGGTCTCGGTTTTACACGTGAACAACAACTATCCCCTGTTATGCAGCTAAGCGGTGGTCAGCAGACTCGTGCCGCGCTGGGCAAGCTGCTTTTGCAAGAACCAGATCTTTTGCTCATGGACGAGCCGACGAACCACCTGGACCTGGCTGCCCTGGAATGGTTGGAGACCTATCTGTCAACCTGGAAAGGTGCCATGGTGATTGTTGCGCATGACCGCTACTTCCTTGATAAAGTCGTGTCGCGCACTATCGAAATGGCCTTTGGTCGTATCGAAGAGTATCCCGGCAACTATACAAAGTATCTCGGTCTGCGCGAGGAACGCTTGGAGCGGCGAACGCGTGAATATGAGGCTCAGCAGGCTCACATTGCGCACACGGAAGAATTTATTCGCCGTTACAAGGCCGGACAGCGTAGTCGAGAAGCCCGTGGTCGCCAGAAATTGTTGGATCGCCTGGAACGTGTGGAACGTCCGCAAGATTTCCCAGAGATGCACTTCGAGTTTACTCCGGTCACCGATAGCGGTCTGATTGTGCTTGCAACACAGAAGCTGGCAGTCGGTTATGGTGGTGGGACAAGGCGTGAAGCGCGCACAGTCGAACCTACCGTACTGGTACAGGTTGCCGACCTCGAATTGTTGCGTGGCGATTGTGTTGGCCTGATTGGTCCTAATGGAGCTGGTAAAACAACATTACTTAGAACGTTGATTGGTGAACTTCCTCCGGTTAGTGGTCAGGTGCAGATCGGCCACAACGTTCGTATTGGCTATTATTCACAGACGCATGATGGACTGAATATGAACCGTACCGTCCTGGATGAGATTCGTCAGGCCAGCACGCTGAGTGAAGAGGGTGCGCGCAGTTTTCTGGGCCGCTTCCTCTTTTCCGGCGATGATGTCTTCAAAGCCATCGGTTCTCTGAGTGGTGGTGAACGCAGCCGTGTCGCGCTGGCAAAACTCACACTACAGGGTCCAAACTTCATGATCCTGGACGAACCAACGAACCACCTGGACCTGCAATCGCGCCAGTTTCTTGAAGAGGTCTTGAGCGAATTTGAGGGTACGCTGCTCTTTGTCTCGCACGACCGCTACTTTATCGATAGCCTGGCTACCAAAGTCTGGGCGATTGAAGATGGGGTCTTGATCCCTTACATGGGCAACTATACCGAGTACCGTACGCGCAAACAGCGTATCGTGCTTGATGTTCCGGCCCCTATGCCGAAAAAGACTCCAGATGCTGCGAAACCAGCTCCAGCGGCTGTTAAATCTAACGGCAAGAAGGGCAGCAAAGTAAAAGTGCGTACTGCCGAGGATGTGGAGCACGACATTGAAAAGGCCGAAGAGCACGTGAAATCTCTCGAAGAAGCTCTATCCCAGGCTGCATTGAAAGCCGATGCCACCCAACTCACTCAGTTGTCGGCAGAATATGAGCAGGCTAAAGCCCATGTAGATAAGCTTTTTGCAGAGTGGGAACGCCTCTCTGATGTTGCAAGTTGATGGCTGTACAACATGTTTTTGCTGTATCGTATCGCCATTTATACCTGCATGTTTACTTGCTATGTTTTCTTTGTCGCACAGCCATGCCACTTATCAATCCTCCAATTGCTAGCAGTGGTGGCACGATAGTTGCTGCTATGAGCCAGCCGCCCAGCACTACTATCGGTACAACAAGTGATGGATGCAGTTTCAACAATCCCAGTAGTTTCGCATTTGCAGATGTGTGACTGCTAATGACGAGATTGAGCAAACCGCCAAAGATGAAAATGCCAGCGGTAACTATGCTCAGTAGAAAGGTTGGGAACAGGCGCGTCCAGCCGTAGCGATATGCTCCACGTGCAGCGTTCACACACAAAAGAGACATACCCAGACCTGCCAGAAATAGCCCTATTCCGGCAGGTAGACGGTTCAGTAGGGCCGGGAGGAGTATGCCCACGACCCCTACGACCAGGCCAACAATCTGTATGACTATGCCGATGAAGAGCGAGAGTGCTCCTCCCCGAGCTTTGTCGGTAACATTTTTCTCTTCGCGCGGTTGGACACGTTCTTGATTCTGGATCGTAGCCATGGCGGCTATAATGTTGCTTTTAATAGCGCCAGTCTCAGGATTAGCGCTATCGAGAGCAAGAGAGCGGTCTATAGCGGTCAGTGCATCCTGAAACTGCTGCATGTTGGAGAGCAATACAGCTCGCATACTCCATGCCAGTGCGTTGTTGGGATCGAGTTGTGTAAGTTGATCAACGACGAGAAGAGCTTCTTGAAAACGTCCCATTGTTCCCAGGATCTGTCCTTTGAGAACCAGGGCAGAATGCTCCTGAGGTGTCGTCTGTAATACCCTGTTTACAAGAGAGAGCGCTTCTGTATAGTTCTGTGCCATGACCATCTGCTGTGCCTGATTGAGCATAAACTGGCTTTGTTGCTGACGTTGTTGGTCAGTGGGTGGTGCCATCCGTTGCTGTAAAGGAGGTGGCGTAGACGTTGACGGTGATAACTGTGCTGTTGCAGTTGCCGCCTGCCCCATTGGCTGTTTAAATAGACCGCTTCCGCTGCGTTGCGCAGTAGAAGTACCAGGGTTGGCGGATCGGGAACTGGCAAACGGAGCTGCCTGTTGTGGCTGGGCTTCTACCGGCGTTTCCCCAACCAGGATGATGGGGGTGCGTTCCTGTCCAAAGAGTTGCGGTCGTTGCTGTTCTCCCAATGTGCTAAAGAGATAGGCATGGAGCTTCTGTAATCTGATCAGCTGAGTGGGCCCATCACTGGCTGCCCCACTGAGTCCCAGGATCATACGATACATAAGCAGCCCAAGACCACGCTCACCAACCTCTGCAGCCATTTCGTTGCCACGACAGGAGCAGAGGAGCAGGCGATCTCCCTGTTGTTGTAGCATGTTTGTTAGGGTGGGTCCTGCTAAAGGTCCGGAATCATAGGGGGAGGAGCGCCGCATCTGCCAGGTTGGTCCGTTCTGAAAACAATCCAGGATGACCAGGATATGAGCGGCCCGGCTGCGGCTCAGAATCTGCCGGGCAAGTGAGAGCAGGTGTAGACCTGTTGCAGGATTTTGATAGTTCGTATTGGAGAGCGCAAGATAACCATCGCCACTTCTTTCATCTAAAAAGGCATGCCCTGCAAAATAGATAAGCGCCAGGTCGCCGGGTTCTGCTAGCGTGAGGCACATTTGTGAGACGAGCGACTCAGCCAGTTCCTTTGTCGCGTGCGCGCCCTGTACCAGTTGCACATCAGCGGGAGACCATTTACCCCCTTTAGTATTGACCAGCCATTGTGCCAGGGCTCGTGCATCGTTCTCTGCATATTGTAGGGGCTCAAAGGTTGTGTCTTGATAGTTATTGGCACCTATGATGAGTCCCAGTCGCCTGCTCATCGAAATCCTTTCAGCAGACCCCCGCTTTCAAACGGGGGAGGAGTCACTGACCAAATCTCCTTATGCTTTGGTGTGTTCTATCCTTTGCTATTGTACTATACTCTATTGTCTGTGTGTCAGTGATAGTACTCCTGGGGTGTGGTTCATTTTTTGCGTCAGTGGGATCGGGCCGGTTCTCTCACTGACGCATTTTTTATCGCCTTTCAACCTGATAACCATCCCCTGACATGTTCCCGTAGGGGCCTGCCTTGCGTGGGCCCTGGGAGCAGGTCCTCCACGGTTCTCTTGATGGTCCCAGGGCCCACGCGAGGCAGGCCCCTACGATTACTCCGTCCACACCCAGTCGCGAACCTCTGGCATGTCTTCGAGATTTGCCCGCACATACGAACTGTGCCTGGAGAGCATATCATTGCACTCCGCAATCAAGGGTGCTGCCAGTCCTTTTACGCGTGATGAGCGCCGCAATGCTTCGATGCAGAGGTGATAGCGGCTCATGCCATTAAGGACGACCATATCAAAAGGAGTAGTTGTCGTGCCCTCTTCGTTAAAGCCTCTCACATGGAAGCGCGGAGTATTCGGACGCCCGTGAACGACTTCGTGAATGGCGCGTGGATAGCCATGGAAGGCAAAGACGACCGGCTTGTCTTCTGTGAAATGCTCGACAAAGGTTTGATTGTCCATACCATGAGGATGCAGGAAGGATGGGTAAAGGGTCATCAGGTCTACGACATTGACCACGCGCACCTTCAGTTCTGGAATATGGTGACGCAACCACCATGCTGCCGCAATGGTCTCCAGGGTGGGGATATCACCCGCACATGCCAGCACCACATCGGGCTCTATGTTTTCGTCATTACTTGCCCAGTGCCAGATCGATAGGCCGCGTGTACAGTGCTCGACGGCATCTTCCATGTTCAGCCATTGCAACTGCGGTTGCTTATCGATAACGATCAGGTTCACATAGTTGCGGCTGCGGAAGCAATGGTCTGCTACGGAGAGCAAACAATTTGCGTCCGGTGGCAGATAGATGCGTGCGACTGCCCCCTTCTTTGAGAGCACTGTATCGATCAGTCCAGGCCCTTGATGGCTGAAGCCGTTATGGTCATTGCGCCATGCCGTCGAGGTCAGAAGGATGTTGAGCGAAGAGATCGATTCGCGCCAGGGTAATTTGATTCCTTCTTCCAACCACTTGGTATGCTGTACCGTCATTGATGCGGAGATCAGCGCAAAAGCTTCGTAAGTGGCAAAGAGGCCATGGCGTCCAGTAAGTAGATAGCCTTCCAGCCAGCCATGGCAGAGATGCTCGCTCAACACCTCCATCACGCGCCCAAAAGGTGAGACATGATCGTCAATAGAGATCGTGGGTTCCACCGAAGTCCTGTTCTCGACCGTGAAGACATCGCCAAGACGGTTGGAGTTGGTCTCGTCAGGACACATGAGGCGGAAGTTCTGTTGCTGCTTGTTTCTGACAAAGATGTCGCGCATCATCTTACCCAACTGGCGCGTGGACTCGTGAAGCTCAGTTGCAGGCTTTTTGACTTCGATTGCATAGTCGGTAAATGGGGGAATATCCAGGTCAACCAGCAGCTTTCCACCATTGGCATGCGGGTTGGCACCCATACGGCGATCACCCTTTGGTGCGAGTGCCGCCAGTTCAGGAAGCAGACGCCCATGTTCGTCAAACACTTCCTGAGGCTTGTAGCTGAGCATCCAGTCTTGCAGTATTCTCAGATGATCCGGGTTTCCCTTCACCTCGGCCACCGGAACCTGGTGCGCACGGAATGTACCTTCAATAGGGAGCCCATCGACCTCTTTTGGTCCCGTCCAGCCTTTAGGTGTGCGCAAGACGATAACTGGCCAGTTCGGTCGCCCCTTAAAGCCGTTCTGCCGTGCATCCTTTTGATATGAACGGATCTTCGCATAGCAGGTATCCAGTAACTCGGCGAAGGCCTGGTGCATCTTTGCGGGGTCATCCCCTTCCAGAAAATGGATATCGTAGCCGTGACCCGTAAGCAGAGCCTTCACCGACTCATCTTTTTCACGTCCCAGCACAGTTGGGCCAGAAATCTTGTAGCCATTCAGATGCAGAATAGGTAGCACGGCTCCATCACGTACTGGATTCAAAAAGTCAATACTCTTCCAGGAGCCTTCGAGTGGACCGGTCTCGGCTTCTCCATCGCCAACAACTGCCGCGACGATCAGGTCAGGATTGTCGAAGGCTGCCCCAAAAGCGTGCGCAAGGACATAGCCTAGCTCGCCGCCTTCATGAATAGAACCCGGCGTAGGCACGCTAACATGGCTTGGAACACCCCCTGGCGTGGAGAACTGGCGGAACAGGCGCTGCATCCCCTCAGTGTCCTGTGAGACCTCTGGATAGATCTCTGAATATGTCCCTTCCAGGTAGACATTCGCTAAGATTGCAGGCCCACCATGACCCGGACCCGCCAGGTAGATCATATCAATGTCATTATCCTGAATAAGCCGGTTGAGGTGGGCGTAAATGAAACTAAGGCCAGGCGAGGTTCCCCAGTGTCCAAGCAACCGAGGCTTTATATGTTCAGGACGTAAGGGCTCTTTTAGCAGAGGGTTACTCTGTAAATAGATCTGGCCAATCGTCAGGTAATTAGCAGCACTCCAATATTTTTGGATCAGATCGAGACGCGCTTGATCAATGGTTGACATGGCATCCTCCGAAAAAGTTTCGAATTTGAAATGCTAATTTTTCAGCGAGTACCACTCTTCGTGACACCCACCTATTACTTTATCATGTATGGCCACCTGAATGCTGCTTATAAGCTCCACTAAAGAAAATATTCATCTATCTTCTCGTGAAACGGTACAGGACGCTGCAGCGTGGTCAGTGTAGTGACTACTTTTGTGGTTGCCCGACCTTCTCTCTCTACAACTTGCTGTAATGTTATTTAATGTTCTAGTATAGAGAAGAGCCTCAGGCGGAACGCTTAAAACTCTTTATTCATGAGGAGTATGCTAATATGACAACAACCGAAACAACTTCACAGGTACAACAATGGACGAATCTTGCCCAACAGTTGCGCGTAGATAGTATTCGCTCTACAACGGCTGCTGGCTCAGGTCATCCCACGTCTTCTATGTCGGCGGCGGACCTGCTGGCTGTATTGCTGGTCAGCTATCTCCATTACGACTTCGATAACCCTACGAATCCGAACAATGATCATCTCATTTTCTCAAAAGGCCATGCTTCACCTTTACTCTATTCAGTGTATAAGGCAGCAGGCGCTGTTAGCGATGAGGAACTGCTGACTCTGCGCAAATTTGGGAGCCGCCTCGAAGGCCATCCTACTCCCGCCTTGCCGTGGGTAGATGTGGCCACTGGCTCGCTTGGTCAGGGCCTGCCTATTGGTGTTGGTGTCGCTCTGGCTGGCAAATATCTCGATAAGCTGCCTTACAAAATCTGGGTCGTGCTTGGTGATAGTGAGATGGCGGAAGGCTCTATCTGGGAAGCCTTCGATCACGCCTCGTTCTATAAGCTGGATAATCTGGTGGCTATACTGGATGTCAATCGCCTGGGTCAGCGTGGTGAGACAGAGTTAGGCTGGAATACAGAGGCGTATGCAGCACGCGCCAGGGCCTTTGGTTGGAACGCAATTGTCATTGATGGTCACAACTACGAAGAGATCAACAATGCATTCTCCCAGGCCACAGCACATAGTGGCTCGCCCACAGTCATTATCGCGAAGACGATCAAAGGCAAGGGAGTTTCATTCCTTGAGAACGTGAATGGCTGGCATGGCAAGGCGCTCAGTAGAGAGCAGGAAGCGCAGGCTATTCAGGAGCTAAATCCGCAAACACGCAGCCAGGTCTTCCCGGTACAGAAACCTGCTGCCGCTCAGCCTGCTGTGGAACCAGAGCAGAAACCTGTTGAACTGCCAACGTATGAAGTCGGTAGCTCTGCTGCCACACGTAAAGCCTATGGTGATGCTCTGAAGGCGCTTGGCGATGCCAATCCAGGCGTCGTTGGTCTGGATGGCGAAGTGAGTAACTCGACCTATGCTGAGGAGTTTGCCAAAGCACATCCTGATCACTACTTTGAGCAATATATTGCAGAGCAGCAGATGATAGCGGCTGCCGTAGGTATGAGTGTACGCCATAAGATCCCGTTTGCCTCAACGTTTGCTGCCTTCCTCACACGTGCTTATGACTTCATTCGTATGGCGGCAGTCTCGCAGGCCAATATTCGCCTGTGCGGTTCGCATGCAGGCGTCTCGATCGGCGAGGATGGTCCTTCGCAAATGGCGCTGGAAGATCTGTCGATGCTGCGCGCGGTCTTCGGTAGCACAGTGCTCTATCCCAGCGACGCTAATCAGACGGCGCAACTGGTCGCGGAGATGGCGAAGCATGATGGCATTGTCTACATGCGCACTACTCGTGAAAAGACGCCTGTCATCTACGGACCGGACGAGACATTTACTGTTGGTGGGAGTAAAGTTGTACGCCAGTCAGACAATGATCAGGCAACCGTCGTCGCGGCTGGCATTACGCTCTTTGAGGCGCTGCAAGCTTACGATCAACTCAAGAGCGAGGGCATCAATATTCGTGTGATCGATGCCTATTCTGTGAAGCCGATCGACGAGGAGACACTGCTGGCAGCGGCTCTGGAGGCAGGCAATAAGATCGTGACCGTCGAGGATCACTGGCCCGAGGGTGGCCTGGGCGAAGCTGTACTGGAAGCATTCACAGAGCGCGATGGTAACCTGCCCCAGGTCGTCAAACTGGCGGTGCAGTCGATGCCAGGCTCTGGCACACCTGCCCAGTTGATCGAAGAGGCCGGCATCAGCGCCAGCCATATCGTTCAAGCTGTAAAGGCTCTACTATAACACCTGCCTGTATTACTGACATCATTGAGAATGAGCCCTGGATGTGCGCTGAAACACATCCAGGACTCTTCGACCTTAGCCTTTTCCAGCAGGTAATGCCGGTTGAACATAATTGCCTGCCAGTTCTTTACAAAGTGGCGCTAGCATAGTATGACTGGAAGGAATCCAGACAGGGAGTTCTTTTGTCTTAGCATCTTGCAGGGCGACCAG
>WNFY01014778.1_pt1 | contig 23476 bp, 25 predicted proteins | sample 5400091 | NCBI WGS metagenome assembly WNFY01 (sample SAMN13153364, study PRJNA577476) | soil metagenome | isolation source: 60 cm soil or saprolite under grassland replicate 1 | place: USA:California | collected 2016-06-15 | reverse complement strand
GACGAATGCTCATAACTCATGTCGAGCTGATCGACGAGTTTCTGAAATATCCGCAAGTGACCGCGAAGAGACGGGCTGAACTCGCTTAGGATCTTGGTCGAATGGAGAGCCAAGAGTTTGAGGATAGAGAAGCAATCCCCCGAGCGGAGAACCTTCTCCTCTCCCTGGAAGAGCTCTTGGCCGCCGGTCTCCACATTGGAACCCGGATCAAGACAGTGGATATGGAAAAGTACATTTTCCGAGTCAGACCCGACGGGCTCTTCATACTAAACATCGGAGAGACAAACGAGAAGATCCGAGTAGCCGCCAAATTCATGGCAAGGTTCGAACCGGGCAGAGTGTTGGCCGTGTCATCGAGACTCTATGGCAAGACTCCCATAGACAGATTTGCCGAGCTCACTAAGGCCATGCCGATCGTCGGTCGGTTCATGCCCGGCCTCATATCAAACCCCTTACAGCCAAAACACGCCGAACCACAAGTCGTACTGGTGACTGACCCTAGGGCGGACTGGCAAGCCATCAAAGAAGCAACAGCCGTCGGCATACCAGTCATCGCACTCTGTGACACAGACAACGTATTCTCGGGAGTTGACCTGGTAATTCCAGTAAACAACAAGGGACGAAGAGCCTTAGCGGTAGTCTACTGGCTACTCGCACGCCAGGTCCTCAGAGAAAGAGGAGAAATCCCACAAGATGGGACCATCCCATTGACGATAGACGATTTCGAGACGAAGCTCGCCGCCATGCCCGTGGGACGAGCTTCAGGTGGCGAGGCGTGAAGAAGCGCCACCCAGCCCAAGCAGGCACATTCTACCCGGACACTGAAGGAGCCCTGAGAACCCAGATCCAACAATCCTTCCTCCATCCCTTGGGACCAGGAGCCATACCGACGATTCCTGGAACTCGAAACCAGAACCTTTTCGGATTGATCGTTCCACATGCGGGTTACAGGTACTCTGGACCCGTCGCCGCTCACAGCTTCTACCACCTCGCGCAATCAGGAATCGTTGAATCCGTAGTCATTCTCGGACCCAACCACACGGGACTTGGAAGTGGGGTCTCGACGATGATTGAAGGTGAATGGAGCACTCCTCTGGGAGATGTGCCTATTGATACAGATCTCGCACGAGAGATTGTCGATAGTTCCGATCTTGTGGATGTCGAGGACGAGGCTCATCGAAACGAGCACTCCATCGAGGTCCAGCTGCCATTCTTACAATTCATCTATCCAAGACGATTCAAGTTTGTTCCTATCTGCATGATGCTCCAAGACCTACAGACCAGCATCGAAGTCGGCAGGGCCATAGCAAAGGCAGCGGAGAAGCATCGGGCAACCGTCCTAGCTTCGTCCGACTGGACCCATTACGAACCGCAAGAAGAAGCTCAATCCAAAGACAAACAAGCAATCGAAGCAGCGTTACTGATGGATGAGAAAAAATTCCAAGAAATAATCGAAGAACGACCCGTCTCAGCTTGCGGATATGGTCCAGTGACTGCGATGATCCGTTCGGCAAAGCTACGCGGCGCGAAAGGTGGAAATTTACTCTCCTATCAGACTAGTGGAGACGTCACAGGAGACAAGAGCGCGGTCGTAGGCTACGCCGCGGCTTCATTCGAGAAGTGAAGAGTCCTCGCGGTCGACTAGCGATCCCTCGCCCGCAATTGCACGAGCTCCAGGTAAGATAATCCTGGCGGGAGAACACTTCGTAGTCCTAGGCGCACCTGCTGTCGCTATGGCGATTAACCTGTACTCTCACGTCCAAGTGGTACCAAAGAGCGGTTCCGGGGTAAGCGTTACGGCGGACATTCCACTTCGATTTCTAGCTGGGAGATCAGGAAACCCAGTAGTCACTGATCCCGTAGAACTTCTACGCCCCCTTCAACTGGCCGCCGAGGCGACACTGAAACATGTTGGGAGCAATAATCACGCGCTTCAAGTAAATGTAGAGTGCGAGATTCCTGTCGCCGCAGGCCTCGGCTCGTCAGCATCCACAACCGTAGCAATCATTTCGGCTGTCGCAAGGTCCAAGGGAATAGAACTGAGCAAAAAGAAAATCTTCGAGCTCGCATTTGTCCCGGAGAACTTCCTCCACGGAAAACCCTCCGGAGTCGACCAGGCCACCTGTATCTATGGAAGTACAATACAATTTAGCCGGCCCTCAAATGTAAAGACTGTTCGACCGAAGAAGGACCCCATTCTCCTAGTCTGTGACACCGGTATTCACCATGCAACCAGAACACTCGTCGGAGGTGTTGTTCAGAAATCCAAGAATGAGAAGAAAAATTTTCGAAACTACCTCGCAAAAGTTCGAGAGATTTCCAGTGGAGTTGCCAGGTCCTTGAGAGAAGGCGACGACGATCATCTAGGCACACTCATGTATCAGAATCATGAACTTCTCCGAAAGATCGGGGTCTCACATCCCAAACTCGACCACCTCGTCGAGGTAGCAAGACGAGCGGGCGCGTTAGGCGCAAAGCTGACCGGGGCCGGGGGAGGGGGCTGCGTGATTATCCTTAGCCCGAGCAGGGTTGTCCGAGATAAGATCGCTCGCGTTCTTAGAAGAGAGGGCGGGACGCCGTACAAGATTTCGATGGACACTAGTGGTGTAGAATCATGGCCAGCCTAGGCTTAGATTGTCAGAAGGCTGCAGTAGAAGATCGAGAGTTCAGTCTCATAGCCAGCTGATAATGCTTAACCCATAGAGCGCGTTGAAAAGATACTTGGAATTACTTTATCATGTGGCAAGTGACGATTCTGTTCTCGGATCGATAGAAAGATCAAAGGCTCATCTAGACCAAATTCTTCACTGGTCTGGAATGATATTCTTGATCCGCTCCGATGGCAAGATACTTCTTCAACGTCGTAGTCCCAGCAATGCAGCTTTCCCGGGCTGCTGGGATTCTTCCAGCTCTTTCCATGTCACGTTCGGAGAATCCTACGGACAGGCAGCAAGACGCGAACTCAAAGAAAAGGCGGGGTCTCAGCATCCCTCACGTACCTCGGAAAGTTCGCATACCATGTCCCACCCGAGAACGAGATCGTGGCGGTATTCTCATGTAGAAGTGATGACCCTATCAGAATTGATCATGCGGAATCGTCTGAAGCATCATTCCACACAAGAGACGATGTTAACGTAATGGCTGCATGTGAAACGGCGGCGCCCATGGCGTACAAAGGGATGGAAGATACTAGCGGACCTAACTATCGCTCCAGAGTAAACAAGAGGCCGATTGTTAATCCTCGATGGTGAAGAAAGGTTTTATGGTCTCAGACAAATGAGTTGAAACATGTCCGAGATGGTTGTCCTCGTTGACGAGAAGGATCATCCGATTGGTTACGAGGAGAAGATGAAGGCTCATTCCGATGGTGGAAAACTGCACCGAGCATTTTCCATTTTCATTTACAATTCCAAGAATCAGATGCTTCTTCAGTTGAGGTCAAATGCAAAACACCATTTTCAGAACCTTTGGAGCAATGGATGTTGCAGTCACCCCAGAAAAGGCGAAGAGCTGGAGAAAGCTGCCCATAGAAAACTGAAACAGGAGTTTGGATTTGATACAAAGCTGAAGGAGGTCTTCAGCTTCGTATACAAAGCGGACGACCCAAAGAGCGGGCTAACGGAACACGAATTTGATCACGTGTTCCTCGGGGAATACAACGGCGTTCCAAAGCCAAATCCTCAAGAAATTGACGATTGGAAATGGGTCACTCCAACAGAACTCAAACAGGATCTCAGCAAGAATCCTGAACATTACACTCCCTGGTTGAAGCCGGTCTTCGATGGGCTGGTCGAGCGAAACGGGATCAAGCTATAGACCAAGGGCATCTTCAGTGTTAATCCTGAGTTTGATTCTAGGAGAATGCTAGATTGGAAGTGAAGAGTTTGGCTAGAGGATCGAACCTTGGTTCGTTTTACAAGCTGTCGGTCGAAGAACGACTGCGCATCGTTCAAGAGTTCTCCGGACTCTCAGACGAAGAAGTACACACACTCAAAACTGGGGCTCTGCCGGTCCCATCCGCACAGCGAATGATCGAAAACGTCGTGGGCTTTCTGCCCTTACCACTAGGAATCGCCGTGAACTTCCTTGTCAACGACAAAGACTATCTCATACCAATGGCGATCGAGGAACCCTCGGTGGTTGCTGGAGCCAGTCACGCCGCTAAGATGGCAAGAGCCAAGGGCGGGTTCAAGACCAGTAGCACCGAGCCGATCATGATTGGACAAGTACAACTTGTCAAATGCCTATCACCAAGAGACGCGGAGAAAGCAATTCTCTCCTCCAAGCAGGAGATCCTGAGCAAGGCGAACCAGCAGGACCCCACACTTGTCTCTAAAGGCGGGGGCGCAAAGGATCTACGCGTCAGAATACTCCCCTCACTCACGGGCACAATGGTGATCGCCGAATTACTCGTCGATTGTCGAGACGCTATGGGAGCTAACGTCGTCAACACGATGGCAGAAGCAGTAGCTCCGATCTTGGAGAAGCTGTCTGGAGGAAACGCAAATCTCAGAATCATGTCCAATCTAGCAGATCGGCGAATCGCTAGAGCGACAGCGCACTTCTCGAAAGATGATCTAGGCGGGGAGGAAGTTGTCGATGGAATCGTGCAGGCCTATGCTTTTGCGGCCGCGGATCCGTACAGGTGTGCCACTCACAACAAGGGAGTAATGAACGGCGTCACAGCGGTCTGCCTCGCAACAGGAAACGATACTCGCGCGATAGAGGCGGGTGCACATGCTTACGCGGCCAGGACAGGACACTATTCGCCTCTGACACGCTGGAGTAAGGATGAGAATGGTGACCTTGAAGGATTCATAGAGATACCTGCTGCTGTTGGGATTGTAGGAGGAATAACCTCCGTGCATCCAGCAGCAAGGATTAGCCTAAAGATTCTACGAGTTAAGACTGCAAAGGAACTAGGAGAAGTTATGGCAGCGGTCGGCTTGGCGCAAAACTTAGCGGCACTCAGGGCTTTGGCCGCAGAGGGAATCCAGCGAGGTCACATGTCTCTCCATGCAAGAAACATCGCCGCCATGGCTGGAGCTGAAGGAGACATGATCGACGAGGTCGCTGCAGCGATGGTAGAAGAGAAGAAGGTGAGATTGGACCGAGCGAAAGAGCTAGTCACAGAGATAGGGTCTTCAAAGAGCCGGGATGCCTCCCACAAAGAACCCCACCAGGCCAAGAAGCATCCAAACTAAGACCTGACTTTTCACCTTACGAACGGTTGTGGCTGTAGGGTCATGAACCAGCCGGTACGATGAGTACAAGAAACCAAGATCCGCAACGACGACTATAGGATAGTAGAACAACGAGACTCTCTGATCGAAAATAGGAACTAGGAAGCTCAAGAGAACAGCTACGACGAAGAATGCAGCTGCAAGTTCCGCGGCACGCTTCGGTCCTTGCGTAACCGCGATAGTCATGACTCCCTTGGAACTATCACCTGCAACATCTGCAATCCCTTTCGCAACCTCACGAGCAGTGTTAGCCAAGAAGGCGAGGAGAAAGAAGATGAAGAGCAAAGGGCGCAAGCTATTGACTGCCAAGCCCCCAAAAGAGAAGGGTAGAGCGACGTTGAAACTCACGACGACATTTCCTAACAGCCCAGTCTTCTTTCCATGCGTGTTATAGTACGCCATCAGGGCCAGGGCAACCAGCGCCGTCAGAAAGGTCAGGATACCGAGAACCAGTGACGATATCAGCGCAAGGGCCGACAAAACGATCGACAATCCGTAAGCCTCTCGGATTGTCACCTTGCCTGAGGGGATTGGCCGGTCAGGGCTATTGACTCTGTCCACTTGAACATCCTGAATGTCGTTAAACACCATCGTCCCAGCTAGAAGCAAGAACGCTGTGAGGAAGCCAAAGACTCCCTGTATGACGGAAGGCAGGGTACCAAGGCCTATCGTCTCCGCCACGAGGACAGCCAACCCGATCATGAGGCAATTACATTCTTTCAGAATAAGCCTAAATAAACTGGCGAGGCACATGCCGATATCGACATATGTCCGTCAAGAAAGAGTCCACCTTACTGGAAGACCTAAACCAGGCCCTGGCGGGGGAAACCCTGGCCGCCTTCCGGTATCTCTACCTAAGCAAGATCGCTAACGGTATCAACTCTGCCCATCTCTCGTCAATCTTTCAAGAGATCGCGAAAGAAGAGTGGGCTCATGCTTCGACCTTGATGGGGAGAATAATTCAGCTAGGGGGTGTGCCCCTTGCAAGGCCGGCCGAGTGGGAGAAGCGAAGTTTTCTTCCGTATTATGAGCCTCCTAGGAGAGGAAACGATTTGAAAGCTCTAATCAAGGATAGTCTCAAGCTGGAGAGGGCCTCCATTGACTTCTTCACGAAGCTAGCTCTGAAGACCAGAGACAGCGACCTGATAACCTACAGAATGGCCATGGATGTTATGGCTGAAGAGGCCCGCGACGAGCAGAGAATTTCTGCTCTAGTGGAATAGCCCTGTTAGAGGGGTGTTAGACCCATCCGCGGATTTTCATCGCGGCGGTTACCTTGCCGATAGCGTAGATGTAAGCCCCAGTCCGCATGTCAACGTTGTTCTCTTGGCTTGTCTTGTACACTTCAGCGAAGGCCTTGATCATTATCGCTTTCAATCTCTGGTCAACCTCCTCCGCGCTCCAGTAGAGATGCTGGAGATTCTGGACCCATTCGAGATAACTTGTGCTGACCCCTCCAGAATTCGCAAGTATGTCCGGAATCAACGTCACATTTCTCTTGAAAAGAATCTCATCAGCCTCCGGTGTAGTCGGACCATTGGCGCCTTCGGCCACGAGCTTCGCTTTGATCTTGGACGCGTTCTTTTCTGTGATAACGTCTTCAAGGGCGGCTGGAACTAGTATGTCTACGTCAAGCTCCAGTAGCTCTTCGTTCGTAATAGGCTCGCTCTCAGGCATGTTGACGATGTTGCCGGTCTTCTTCTTGTAAGCTGAGACTTCGTTGAACCAGATTCCGTTCTTCTTGTAAGCTCCGCCCTTAGAATCGGAGACCGCCACGACCTTTACGCCTGCTTCTTCAAGGAACATGTGAGCAAAAGATCCAACATTGCCAAAGCCTTGAATTGCACACGTCGCCTTCTTGAGGTCCATCTTGAGGTGCCGAGCCGCTTCTTCGACATTGATGGACACACCTCGGCCGGTGGCAGAATCTCGTCCAAGCGATCCTCCGATTATCAACGGTTTGCCGGTGACGACAGCGAAGGGATTGTTTCGTTCGTTCTTGCTGTACTCATCCATGAACCATGCCATAGTCTGAGAGTCTGTGTAAACGTCAGGTGCGGGAATGTCTCTGAAGGGACCAACTATCTCGCTGATCAAAGAAAAGAACGATCTCGACAGTCTCTCTAGTTCCGAGTGAGAGAGTTGTTTGGGGTTGACTGTCACTCCTCCTTTGGCTCCGCCGAATGGGATGCCCGCAACCGCGCACTTCCAAGTCATCCACATTGAAAGTGCTTTTACTTCGTCTATCGTGACGTTGGGATGGAATCTTATTCCGCCCTTGTAGGGTCCAAGGGCGTTGTTGTGCTGGCTCCTGAAGCCTTGGTAGAGGAGAATTCGGCCATCATCCATCTTGACTGGAAAGTTGATGCTAAGAATCCGTCTGGGCTTTCGTAGGATCTCCTGAACGTTCGGGTCTAGTTTCATTATGTCGGCGGCTTTCTGGAATTGTTCCAGCGCCATGTCGTACTGGGTCTTCTGCATCCCCATGCTAACTGGGGCGGCGTCGTGTTTTGATGTAGTCTCCAGCAACGAACGGGCCTTCTAAATCGGACACGCCACCGAGAAATTCTCCATTTAGACCTTTCTTCACTCACAACCGAAAATGTTTGGATGAAAAGTTGTCGGACGTTTTTGCAGATGGACAAGGCTTTTTATAAAGACCCGCGAGTTTCTTCTCTCTGTTTCACGTAAGGAGAGAATGAACTAGACAATGTCCGCAAAACCCCATCTCAACCTAATAGTGATGGGTCACGTAGACCATGGCAAGAGCACCTTGACAGGCCACTTGCTTTTCGATGCCGGCTACATCGATCAGAAAACGATTGATAATTACGCGAAGGAATCAGAGAAGACTGGAGCCGGCGACACTTTCAAGTTCGCTTGGGTCCTAGACACGATCAAAGAGGAACGAGAGAGAGGAGTCACCATTGACCTCTCATTCCAGAAATTCGAGACTCCTCACAACTTCTATACGATTATCGACGCACCGGGACACCGTGACTTCATCAAGAACATGATCACCGGTGCCAGCCAGGCGGACGTTGCAATACTCGTAATTTCCGCAAAGAAGGGAGAGTTCGAAGTGGCCATTGGCCCTGGAGGTCAGGCGCGGGAACACGCATACCTCGCAAGGACCCTCGGCGTTAAGCAACTCGTTGTAGCCATCAATAAGATGGATGATCAGACGGTCAAGTACACTGAAGAGCGTTACAAGGAGGCGAGGAAGGAACTGGAAGGACTGCTAAAGACGGTCGGCTATGATGTTTCCAAGATCAATTTCGTCCCCACCAGCGGATGGTTAGGAGATAACCTCGCCAAGAAGAGTGCCAATACTCCATGGTACAAGGGTCCCAGCATACTTGATGCGTTGGATGCTATCGTTCCACCGGCCAAGCCTCTTGACAAGCCGTTGAGAGTTCCTATCCAGGACGTTTACACCATAACCGGAGTCGGGACTGTCCCGGTGGGACGGGTCGAGAAAGAATGAGATTGGGAGAGGCGAGGTCATGGGCCACACGGACAACCCACCCACCGTCGCAAAAGCGTTCGTCGGCCAAATCATCGTCATTTACCATCCAACCGCCATCGCAGCCGGATACACTCCGGTACTACACGCTCACACGGCTACGGTAGGGGTAACCTTCGAGGAGCTGATCCGCAAGCTGGACCCGCGAACCGGCCAGGTGGTTGAGGAGAAGCCCTCATTCCTCAAAGTAGGCGACAGCGCTCTCGTCAAGATGAGGCCACTCAGACCAATGGTGCTCGAGAACTTCAAGGACATTCCTGAACTTGGACGATTCGCCATCCGTGATATGGGAGCTACGGTTGGCGTAGGAGTCGTTCAGGAGATCAAGGAAAAGGGCGAGATTCCGAAAGCCTAGAATCCAACACGAACACTTCCTATTCCATATTTTAGATAAGAGGATTTTCGTCACTTGTTCAAGAATAGCGTAGCGGCTATTTTCATCAACAAGTACCTGAGTAGAATGGATCATCGTTGCTCTCAAGATACCAATGTTTTTAACAGTACAGGACCGGGCTGTGAACTCCGCGAGAAATGTAGAATCATGAAGGTGTCTTGGAATGGTCTCCAAAGCTAGAATACGATTGTCCAGCACGGACCCCCAGGATATCAACACAATATGCGCGGAAATCAAAGAGATCGCGGACAAGACGGGCGTCAAGCTAAAGGGTCCGATTCCCCTTCCGACCAAGAAGCTGATGGTCCCGACCCGAAAATCTCCCGCGGGCCAAGGCACAAACACTTTCGACAAGTGGGAGATGAGGATTCATAAACGGCTCATCGATGTGGACCCGAACGAGCGATTTTTGAAAAGGCTGATGAGGATTCGAGCTCCGGACGACGTTTTTATCGAGATTGAACTCGTGTAGTCTTTCTACCGACCTTTCTCATGTTCATACAATATGAGCGGCGTAGACTGCCAACTAGGAGTCCTTTGGGACTGGAAGTTTCAGGGCAAGGGCTTGCATGGTAGCAACACAGCCGATAGATTTTTTGGGGACTCAGACCGAATCGAGGGGTAGCATTGGTGACCGAGAAGTGCTCCGTCTGTGGGGCCTCTGTCAAGAAGGAGAATCTGGGGGCCATTATGACAGAGTTCATCCCAAGCGGTCTGGATCAGTCAACGCTGAATCCAAGACGGTAACGTACTCTGGACAGAGGTCCGTCTTCCGAAAAAGTCATCGTCGTAGGAACTTACTGGTGCTTTCCCTTGTTGCGCTGGCAGTAATTGGCGTAGCTTTCGCAGCCGCCAGCTATGACAGAGGGGTTCATTGGCATCCCATCCTGTCCGTGACACTGAACGGAAGCCCCTTCACGGTACCCGCGGATATAGGGATAGTTGCAAGTTTATGGAAGGATCACTCTTTGGACCAGTACGGAATAGGGATGGCACCTCTACATACTCATGACACGACAGGAAAAATCCATGTGGAGGTCAACACCTCACATCGAGACTTTACCCTCCACGAGTTTCTCGCGATCTGGGGTCAGCCGAGTGACGGGAGCGGCATTGATGGGCATCCGGTAACTTCCCTTACAGTAGACGGAGTCCAGCAAGCATCGCCTACAAGTGATGTAGTTCTTAAGGACGGCCAGCAGATCGCCATGACGCTCTCAGGCTAGGCAAGTAGAAGAATCCTCTCCGCAATTTTTTCTCAAAGCTCTCTGGTAGCATGTTGTGATCTTGGAGATACATCTTATTGGATTTTCTACCCGCACCGGAAATTGCAACGGCCTCGAAGAGCTTTACCGATACTGGACGGACCCCTCGGTTGGGAAACCAGGTTACGGGACTAGGCACTAGTCGGGAGACTAATGCTGGTCTGCTGAATAAGCTTCCCGGTATCGGTCCATGTAAGCGCGAGGATTCCACCAAGCATTCCCAGGACCAGTCCTGCCAGAAGGCCGCCCATGCTTCCCAAGATGCTTACGACCGAGAACGTGAGGATTATGGCGCCCCAGAGATGGTTCTCCGCGGACCGCGTGTAGAGCATGACAGAGCCTAATATGACCATAATCCCAGAGGCTATTCCGAAGGCCGCAAGAACCGGGACAGATCCCAGCATCCAAGTCATCATCATGCCACCCATCATGCTACCGGTCATCCCCGTCCCCACGTGCATACCCTCCGTCCCACCCATCATCATTTCCGGGACGCCGAGCGCGAACATGGACATGACAGCGGAGCCCAGAAGGATGAAGACTCCTGCAACGAGGCTGAGAGCGAAGGCGGCGACTGGTTTAGGCGGTACGCTCATACTATTCAGCCTATTTATGAGCCACATATTATTTGAATCTGTTGTCTAAAATGAATTGCATCTTGAGAAGATGAACCAATTCTCTCGGGGATTTCTGTCCGGGCTACTCAGTCCCTAAGACACGTTCTCTGGGCCATCTTTCATCTCGCTGTCAGTCTTCGTTGCGACCTTTCTCCTATCCTGGTCTTGCTGAGAGTTCTTTGGCAGACTAAACAGGTAGAGCGCAAGGCTTCCGACGCCTATGCTGGACGCGAACCCTACTGAGGCGTATGGCGCGCTTGTCCGGAAGATGAATGGAAGGGTTGTAAGAGTCACGTTAACAGTCACGAACGCATTCACAGCGACGTTATTGTTGTAGGCTGTCAGAGTAACGTACCTCTCTCCAACGTTCGCGGTCCAGGCCGCCGAGACCCTGAACGTGGCCGTTACGGCGCTCGCGGTCGGCCCCATCCCGCTCGGGACGGCGAATCCGTATAATAACGGTGGCAACCCGAACGGCCCGTCGTGGCCGTTAGTTGAGACATTCAGATGAACAGGACCCGCTGCTTGGTCCGTGATGGAGGCAGATATGACCTGAGATGTTCCCTGTTCGACTTTGACAGTCTCGACTTCTGCTCTAATAGAGATAGGGACGGGTAGGCTGGCATTGACGTATCCAATTTCTCCGAGTCCAAATGCTGTGAACCAGACCAGATTTCCTGGCCCAGGCCACATCCACCAAACGTAGGGGATCGTAGTAGCAGGCACGAAGTACTCGGTTAGTGATCCAGTAGTTGGATCGTATTTCGCAACTCTTCCGGCAAAATGCTCAGAGAACCATATCATCCCATTGGAATCGAGAGAGATCGCGTTAGGAAGCCCGACAGGACAGTCTGGATTATATGACTCTGAACAATATCCAATGCCAAACACTCTCCACTCTCCAGTCGAAGGGTTGAAGCTACCGAACTGGCCACGGCCATGATCGGTAAACCAGACTACTCCCCCACGGTCGACTGCTAACTGAATAGGGAAGGCAATTTCTACGTTGGGCGGCGGACCATAGTCAGTAACATTGCAAGACCCTGTCAGGCAGGGAATGATGTGTCCGATCCTCTTTGCGGTCGTCTCCGCGAACCATATTGTGCCGTCTGGTCCGATTGTAATTCCCTGTAGCGACGCGCTAGCTGCTGGAGCGTCAAAAAATTGTGGAGACACAATCCCCGAGGGATCGTATGCAACGACCTGGTTGCTTCCTAGGAGTGTGATCCATATCCTTCCGTAAGTATCGTTCGTCATGTATTGAGGGCTACCTCCGGGAAATGTGTGCTCTATGGTCGTGTATCCCTTGGTAGCATCGTAGTAGGCGAGGCTGTTATTTTCGACAACCCAGACGGTCTTGTTGCTGGCTGGATAGAGGACAAACGGCGTAAAGTCCGAGGAGTTCTTCGAAATAGGAAATGTGGTCACATAAGGATTAGTTCCCGCTGGACTATTCCGGTAGAGAACTGGCGATGAAACATGAATCGATCCAGTTAGGGGGACTACGACGAAGCTGAAGGAAATCGTCAGGAGAATTATCGAGATTGTAAAGGGTCCGATGCGGTTCGTAACAGCCCACTCTAAGTGACGTTTAAGGATCCGTATAGCATGGAGGAATGTACGCTGCACGGGACAATGCAATACACTCTGAACTGACCTATCTTTGACGCTAGGAATTGGACGGTCAGAGATTGACCGCCTTGGACTTCGGTTCCTCGCGTGGCGTAGAAGTCCACCGCGAAGCCGTGGGTCTGGATGTCAGTATTCATGATCTTGATGACCACCATCTCGCACTGACGAACATTCATGACTGGCCAGGGGTTCGTGAGCCACGATCCCGGGTGGTACGCGCTATCGTTGTACCCGTTCAAGTTTTCGATGATAGTAAAGCTATGCGTGACGCTTGTTATCCCAGCACAAGGTGAACTGGGAAGGCCGATTGCGAACGTCAGGATGCCTCCACCTAGAACTCCGGCCACGGTGATAACGATGATTGCAAGCATCTTGTTTTTCATCATTATCCCACCGACGCGGATGTAGATTAGAACTAAGAGTTCTGCATGGGAAAACTCGCTAATAGGGTCTTGGCCCATATCGTGAGCTAGATCGATATTCAGTCGTTCTTTCCAACCTAATCATACGATGACTAGGATCTGTGGTCATCTTTGTCGTCCACTCAAGATATATTTGCTTAGCAAGAGGAGCCTGTTTCACAGCGGGGGTACCAGAGTCAGGTCAAACGCTGACCATATGGGCGGGTCGCGCCTTAGCATGCGCGCGCTACACTCAAGACCCGAATGAAGAGAGGTGTCGAGGACCGCTTGATGCCTCTGGGAGCGCGGGTGTGTTATCCCGTGGCGTAGGCCTTCGTGGGTTCGAATCCCACTCCCCGCACCACTTCTTGCCGGTACATACAAACAGCGATGTGCGTACGGCACCGTGCCCGAGGAAACTTGGTCGTTTGTGACATGTGGATCTGTGCGAGATGCCAATTCTACCGCGCGATAGATCAAATCGACAGTCTAACTTGCGCCCTTTAGGGCGCTCTCAAGCTTGTTGAGGAATGAATCAATGTATTGACCTGCCAATCCCCAGTCGAGGGGCTGGGAAACGCCGATCCTTCCCACGTGTACGCGGGTAGCGTTTTCGTCGATTCTGACTATGTTCACATAGAAAGTCTCTGTCCAAGTGAGGAGGTCCATGACAATCTTCGCTTCTAGACCACCTGTTCCCTTATCGGCGCTAACCTCATTCCACCCTGGTTGCTGAAGAATCATCAGGGCCGAATCCCAAACGCTTTCAAATGGGTAGGGCAAATCCCTCACCTCGTCTTTTGTCAAGTTGTGGTCCCATCGCCTAACTGGAGGCACCGGATGTGTCGATTTTTCCTAAGATCGGATTCACGGTTTCAGATCCTTGACAGTCGTTAATCCAAGCCTCCTTGATAAAATCGTGGCGCTAGCCACAGATACGCCGCTGAGAGCTGATGCAGAAACAATCGTTGAAAGCTCAAGATTCGCGATCGATACGATGGGATCTGGAACAAGGAAGAAGATCGAGACGGCCCAGGCAACCGGTATCGCGATCAGCATGGAGATCGCGAGGACTCCCCACGATTCCCAGAACAATAGTTTCAGTCTGTACCAGACATTGGCGCCTAAGACCTTCAAAACTACGTAGTCATTGAACCTGCGAGAGAAATTCGTTGCCAAGTAGCTTAGCAATATCCCGCACGTCAGGGCCAGAGATAGAATCGGGATGATGAAAATGTAAGACCATATACCATTCAGAAATGCCAAGTTCCAGTTCAGAATCGGATCTTGGGAACCAACAACCAGCCCGAATGAGCTTGCCAGTTGCGAAACCGCGGACAAAACCGTTGGGTCATTATTCACTTTCAGCAGCAGAATGTTGTAGCCTGTTAGTCCGAGACTCTTTTGAAGAGTTTCGACGGGTTCATACATCACTCGTCCAGCGTTGAGGGGATCTACCAGCGCGCTCTTGACGTCGTACCGATAGCCAAGCGCGCTTACTTGTGAGAGGTTGAAGGGCGTCTGTACGATATTTCCTACCAGCGAGTCGCCAGCGATCATCGTGTACTGTGCATCACTGCTCTGCAGAAATCCATCAGAGGTGTACCAGTCACCTACAGCACGGGTTGCGTTGATTCCCACTATGAGTGCGTTGGTTGAGCCTGTCTCCACTTCAGGTATGATCTGGGTGTTGATGTTTTCCCCTGTGTCTTGGTTGCTCGCGAAGTGGGCCTTGACGTAGCCCGTTATCGAGCTCATCGTTATCAGTCGCGTGTCGACCGTCTCGACCCCTGGAATCGCTCTAAACGCGGATGCGTTCTGGGAAGAGATGATGTATGATTTGTTCCCATAGTCTATCGGAGGAAGCGGCGCTATTCGGGAGAAGGACGTTGCGAGGCTCACGTACTGGTTGTAAATGTTGCTGTTTGCCACGATCATTACGTGTGGAGGCATGGCGCGGACCACGTAGCTCGCTGACGTGTCTGCGGAGACCAACGCTCCAGATAGGACGACCATGCTGAGACAGATACATACGCCGATACTGAGTAGCGTTTTGTTGAAGCCTCTGTCCCGGGACACGTTCCTCGCTGCCAAGTTGAAGGCGGAGCCAAACCTTCTAATCCTGAGAGGATTTCCGAGACTCTTCAGATCCAAATTGGCGAGTTGTTTTGAAATCGCATCAACGCTGGAGGATCCGACAATTCTTCTCACCCGAAAGCTCGCGACCACATACGCGAGCAAGAAGGAGATCATCGGGACCACAAGCAGAATAGTTGCACCAGCATTAGCAATTGGCCCTACTTGCTTGAATAGTGAAATTGATGGCCAGGACCACGAAGCATAGACTAGGAGGGCCGAGAGCGCCCCTACCAGACAGCTCGAAACTATCACGAGAAGAGCCTCGAATGTCACGTATGAGAGAAGACGTCTAGGGAGAGCGCCCGCAGCTTTGATCACGCCAATATCCCTCATCCGCTGGCTGATCATCGATGACACCAAGTAAGACGTGGATAGCAGTCCCACGATGCCAATGAGACCCAGAGCGAGGACCAAGTAAGCGAAGATCAGCCAAGAAATCCCAAACGTTGATCTCATCGACGAATCAATACCGAGTCTCGCTCCTAGATCCTGACCAAGCAGAAGAAGGAACGTCGTCGTAGCAACAGTGAGAGATAGTCCTAGGAATGCGAGGTAGGAGTGAAAGCCTCGCCGCCGCAGGCTCTTAGCTGCGAACCCTAGCGGGCCTATCAACGCTTCCCAAGCTTCCATTCTCGAGACGAAAGATCACGTCTGCCATCTCGACGATCCGATCATCGTGGGTCGTGACCACGAGGGTCTTGCCTCTCTCCTTTTTCAACCGCGAAAGAAGCTTGACGATTTCCAACCCAGTCTTCTGGTCAAGGTTACCCGTCGGCTCGTCAGCCAGAATTAGAGGCGGATCATTGGCAATTGCACGTGCAATCGCAACACGTTGTTGCTCTCCTCCGCTAAGCTGAGCGGGAAGATGCTGTGCCCTATCGGTTAGCCCAACCATGCTGATGAGTTCTGCTGTCAGCTTCTCATTTCTCCTGCTATCGCCCCATCCGGCGAGCTCCATCATCAACTCTACGTTCTCCTCCGCAGTCAGGGTCGAGACGAGATTGTAGGATTGAAAGATGAAGCCTATGTTGGCAGATCTGAAGGCTGAGAGAGCGTGCTCATTTGAAACAGCCAAATCTAGCCCTAGCACTCTAGCTTCTCCTTGCGAGGGTTTCTCCAATCCCGCGACTATGTTGAGGATTGTGGTCTTGCCTGCTCCCGAGGGTCCGACGATGGCGGCGACCTCTCCTTCCTTGACGGTGAAGGTTATCGATGTGAGAGCTTTGACGGGTTTTCCGTTGACCACATATTCCTTGGAGACTCCTATGAAGTCAACAGCCAGCCCCGGTGCTCTAACTTCGATCTCTTCGTCTTGAGAGTCCATCAAGGTCTCATCGAGGATAGGGATCCAGTGGGTCAATCGGCTCGAAGGTAGAAGTGTGTTCTTGGCCGCTTAGCATGAGAAGTTCTGCGTAACGTTCTGATTCGATGAACTAAAGGTGCTGGGATTGGCTGTGCAACTATAGAACGAAACGGCACCACTAGTGACGTTCGTCCATTGGATTGTGACAGCATAATTTCCGCTTAAGAGTATGGGGAGGTATACTTGGTAGGACTTGTCGGGGAAGACGCCCGAGCTCAGATTGCCAGTGACCGCGTTGTTGAAGAGTATGTGGTTCGGGGTGCCATGATACTGATCAAAGTAGGGACTTCCAAGCGAGACTGTTCCTGTTACGTCGGTCACGTCGGGTCCTATGAGGAATGTGCTGGTGACGAGTCCTCCGACGATGAGCCCGATCAATCCGACTATGATGATTGCGAGAATGTACTTCCTGTGGCTGTGGGGCTGGTTTGCTGTTGGCATTCCAGAGCCCTGCTGAGAATAGGAATAGTTTGGGGAGTAAGTTCCGCTCTGCGCAGATGAACCGGGACTGGTCTGCTTGAGACTGGTACCGCATGCCGGGCAGGAGGCTGTTGTTGATTGGATTTCTTTTCCGCACGTAGGACAGTTGGGCATGCGCTGAGTTCGGATTTTGATTATTTCAGCCTATTCCTGGATCGGACTCGACGCTACTCAGAGATTTCCTTATGACGGCATCTGATCGAGCAGGTCTCTAACGTCGGCTTCTTTCTAATCATAATCTGGTGTACCGGAGATAGCAGAGAGCCCCCAGCAACGCAAACGCCAGCGACGGTCCAACTAAGACTGAGATCGGATACAGCGTCGACCCTTGGCTCTGAAGTGCTCTGAAAGCTTGCATAGCCCATGTCATTGGGTTCGTCTGCACGATAGGTTGTACTATTGCCGGGAAGAGGCTGACATCATAGAATATCGTACTCAAGAATGAGAGGTAGAGCTGTATCGCGCTTCTCACCGTCGCGAACACCTCGATGGTAGAAGCAAAAGCAGAGACGGCTATGGAGAGACCGACAATGCCCAAAGAAAACACCGCGACAATCACAAATGCTTCGATAAGCCGAGGACTGAACAGGATGCCGTATAGATACGATATGACGAGCGTGCCCGGAAACGTCGCTATGACGCTCCGTGCAACTCCACCGGTAATCCGGGACAAAGCGAACATTCTGCGCGAGATGGGAAGGGTCAACAGATACGACGCGAGATCTTTGATGTACTTCTCCCGCCAGATGTCTCGACCTGACTGAAAAGCGGCGACCATGGCAGTAATGAGGTTGGAGCCCGGAGCGATTCTAAGGAAGTAGCTAGAACCGATAAGATTACCGAATGTGGCCGCGGTGACGAATAGGTCTATGCAGAAATTGGCGAACATTATTCCGATCAAGAACGTGTCAGAGAATAGTATCTTGACATCCCTCTCAATCACTCGCGGGATCAGATGGATCGAGCTCAGGCGTAGACCCCTCCCTCTAACCGGCGGAAGTAGAAGGTCGCACCTAGACCGAGAAAAATAGCAACAAACGCCAACAGGCCAGCCAGCCCCAAAATGTCCAGACTGGATCCGGACAATGCTGCCCTAGTACTGTCCGCGGCGAACGTGACTGGAGAAAACGGCGCGAGGGCGGCGACGTAGCTTGGCATGAAAGCCAAAGGATAGAGTGCTGTGCTAGCCCTTGACACGGCTAACTCCAACAGAGCTAGCACCACGTCGAATCTGTTCGCGCTGCGGACACTAACCGCCACGGTTATCGAGAGTCCGGTGACGCCGAATGCGAGAAGGAACAGATCGAGGACGGAGGCTATGAGGGATAGCGGGTTCGAAAAGTTCTCCAACACGGCGACTATGGCAAACATCGGAATCGTGTATATCATCGCGCGGACCGCTCCTCCTAGGGCGCGACCTATGATGAACTCACGTCTAGGGATTGGTAGCGTCAACAAGTAATCTAGCAATCCTTCTTCAGCTTCTTCGAAAATGTCGTATCCTATGATGAAAGAGATCGAAGCGACGACTGATACGACGCTTCCGACGGCGTGGTCCGGAACAGGGTGGCGATGTCTCTCCGGGCCATCTGGAGGACGAGCCGGGAGGTCGACTGACCCGAAAGGTCACTCGAGTCTGTGACCTGTATAGTTGAGGAAGACATCCTCCAAGGTGACCTCCTTAAGATGAACACTGTCAATCTTGACGCCCCGGTTAGTCAGCGTCTCGACAATCTTCGGTAGGAGCAGTCTTCCCCCGCTCAAGTAGACAGTGACTTTGTTGTTCTCTTGACTCACATCCTGTACTTCGCTAAACTGTGTAAGGCATTCGCGTGGAAACTCCTGTCCGTTTCCTACAGTAAGTTCTAGGACTTCTCCACCCTTCGTCTTGCCTTTCAGTTGTTCAGGCGTGTCGATGGCGACCAGTTTGCCAAGGTTCACGATGGCTACTCGGTCAGAGAGTCTCTCAGCTTCGTCCATCATGTTCGTCGCAACAATTACAGTCGAGCCTTCGTCTCTAAGTTCCCGAATCATCTTCCACATCAGCAGTCTACTCGGAACGTCGAGGAAAGCGGTCGGCTCGTCAAACACGGCAATCTTCGGACGCTGCGCCAGGACCTTACAATCCTCAACCTTCTTCCGCATTCCACCGCTCATCAACCAGGTTCTCTTGTTCCTCGCATCCCAGAGATCCACAGCCCGCAGGACCTTCTCCACGCGATCCTCGCGCTCCACCTTGTTGAAGTTCGTCGTCATCTTCAGGTGCCAGTTCAGCACGTCAAACGCTCCTAGTATTCCGTCGACTCGAGGATCCTGGAACGCGATTCCAATCATCTTTCTCACATCGTTCGGAAGCTGAACGACGTCCAATCCATTGACGGAGATCTTGCCGCTTGTTGGGCGATAGACTGTGCCCATCATCAGCATCAGGGTTGTCTTGCCTGCTCCGTTCGGACCCAAGAGTCCAAGAATTTCCTCGTCCTGAATGGTCATCGAGAATTCTTTTACAGCGTCTAGTGTGCCGAATCTCTTGCCAGCCCTATCGAAGCCGATCAAAACAATTTTTCACCTTGGAAGGATGGGGTTTGCTTCACAGTTTGAGAGAACGCCTGAAATCTCGATATTTCAACGATTGCCGGGCAGACCCGAACAAAACCCATTTTTCGAGGGTTCAGAATTCAGAAATCTCAACTGAGACGTCTCATGCGCTAAATTAGCCGATAATAGTCGATCCGGAGTGTATCAGGCGTTCGCGACATCATAGTACAATCGGCGATTCGTTTTTCCCTTGTTTTCCAGCTTCAGAAGTTCGATCCGTCCTATCTCGTTCAGATGTGCTACGTGGAGTCCGCCATCAGCCTGTCGGTCTATCCCGGCGATTTCTACGATGCGGAGTTGAGCTTCGACGGGCGGAGCCGCTTCCGCTAACTTCACCATATCCGGTATCTTCAGAGCCTCGCTTCGATCCAGGAAGTAAGATTTCACAGGCGCGTCATTGGCAATGAGCTTGTTGGCCTCTTTCACAAAGCCCTCAATCTGGGACCGGTCGAATACATCGAGGCTAAAGTCCATCCGCGATTTTTCGACGTCAATCTGATTACCAGTAATCAAGCACTTGGCGCCCGAATAGAAGAGAGCACTCAACAAGTGGCCTGCAGTATGCATCCGCATTAGGCGATGCCGTCTATCCCAGTCTATTCGACCGGTGACCGTTTGTCCGACGGCAAAGCTCGCAGGGGACTCTAGGGTGTGGAGAATCTTGTCTCCCTCCTTCGAAGTCTCCACTACTTTCATACCGCCTAAGACGCCGGTATCACAAGATACGCCTCCGCCCTTGGGGTAGAATAGGGTCTGATCAAGTTCGACCCGCGAGCTATCGGACCCGATTATCTTCGCAGTGAAATCTTGTGAGTAGGGCTGTTCCCAGTAGAGCTTCTTCGTCAAGCCGATGTCACCATAGAGTTAGAAGACGGAAAAATCGTGTTACGAGCATTCATGTTTTGAGAAAGAGTCTACCTGACTGGAGTCTTTGCTAAGACGGGAGTTTTCGTCTTCTTGGCTTCCTCGAAGGCTTGCTGTGCTTCCCTCACACTCACCCCGTCGTGAACTATTTCACGAATGGCTGTGATCATGGCAACTGGGTGTTCTGACTGCCAAATATTCCGTCCCATGTCCACTCCGATCGCGCCGTCCGCTATGGCGTCATGGGCGAGTTCGAACGCGTCTAGTGCTGTTTCTAGCTTCGGTCCCCCCGCCACGACGAGGGGGACAGGGCAGCCCTTGACGACTTTTCCGAAATCTTCACAGAAGTATGTCTTGACGAAGTGAGCTCCCATCTCGGCAGCGATTCGACAAGCCAGTCCCAAGTACCTCGCGTCCCTCTTCTCCAACTCCTTTCCGACAGCTGTAACTGCGAGCACCGGAATCCCATAGTCTTCTCCGAGGTTCACCAGATGACCCAGATTCCTAAGGGTCTGATGTTCATGCTGGGTCCCGACGAAGATCGATAAGGCAACTGCGGCGACGTTGAGCCGGATCGCGTCTTTGAACGAGGTGGTAGTCGCTTCGTTCGTCAGCGACTCCCCAATGACACTTGCGCCTCCAGAGACCCTCAACACGATCGGGACGCTGGTCTTGGGGTCGACTGATGTGCGGAGGACTCCTCGAGTGCACATGATGGCATCTGCGTAGGGCAGTAGCGGCTCGATCGTCTTGCGTGGCTCTTCCAGTTTGTGAGTCGGTCCCATGAAGTAGCCGTGGTCTACTGCTAACATCACGGCGTGACCGGTAGATGGCTTGATAATTCGTGATAGTCGATTTCTCATTCCCCAATCCATATGGAAACCTCATTGACGGAAGTAGAACAACGAAATATTATGGTTTCTTTTTGCAGTTACAACACTCCTATATCGTTTGAGATTCGGACCTCATTGCATTCATCGTTAGTGTCCGAGGGCATCTGACCAGATGATAAGGCAGGGGTGGCCGTACTTTGAGGGTTGGCCGTTTCAGGAGCGTTGGGTCCAAATCGACGGTCTCGGAATTCACTATGTAGACGAAGGCTACGGGAGCCGGCCGGTCGTAATGGTCCATGGCAATCCAGCCTGGTCCTATATGTGGAGAAGTCTCATACCCGCAATATCTTCCGGTCACCGGGCCATCGCAATGGACCTGATGGGGTTCGGTAAGTCTGACAAGCCAAACCCTCTGCTCCACGACTTTCCCCATCATTCCCGGATAGTCTCTGGGCTAATCCAGTCCTTGGGACTCAGGAATATAGTTCTGGTCGTTCATGATTGGGGGGCTCCCTTCGCGTTGCAATATGCGGTGCGCAACCCTCAGAATATCGCTGGGCTGGTCATTCTCAACACATTTCTCACAACGGACTTTCGCATTCCACCTGCTGCTGCTTCGAAAATTACTCCTTCGATAATCAAAGATTCTGCCATGCATCCTGAGAAAATATCCGAGGAGACTATGAAGGCCTACTGGGCTCCGTTTCCTGATGACGAGTCAAAACAAGCCTACCAAGCGTTTGCGAGAATGTTTCCCGATTCAAATTATCATCCGAGCTTCAAGCCGCTGAAGGAGGTCGAGCAGGGTCTCACTCATCTGAAGGTTCCAACGACGATAATTTGGGGCACAGGAAAATCAGGGACGACCTATGCTGAACGAATCTCCAAGATGATTCCGGAATCGAAGCTCGAGACAGTGAACGCTGGACATTTCGTTCCTGAGGATTCACCTCAAGAAGTCGAGAAACTCGTTCAGAATTTTCTTGAAAGTCACAATCTGTAGCTTACTCTGCGGACCATGGCCCACTTCCCCTCGCACCCCGTCACATTCTGGGGGGAATGAATTAATAGCCAGTAGTCGAAACCAGAAGCTTCGCTGAGACGACATGAAATCTGAGGTTCTCCCGATCGAAGGAATTGACTACGTAGAGATCTACGTTGGAAACGCCAAGCAGGCGAGCTATTTCTATCAGAACGGCTTTGGATTCACACCTATCGCGTTCGCCGGACCCGAGACAGGGGTCAAGGACAAGACCTCCTACCTGATGCAGCAAGGAGACATTCGATTACTCCTAACCACAGGCCTAAACCCTGACCATCCAATCTCAAGGTTCGTTCTGACGCACGGCGATGGCGTCGCCGATATTGCACTCCGTGTAAAAGACACGGAATGGACCTACAACGAGGCAATCAAGAGAGGAGCAAAGGGAATCAGAGCTCCTACTATCTTGAAGGACGACCATGGGGTCCTCAAGGGCTCGGCTATCTCGGCCTACGGGGACACAGTTCACACGTTTATCGAAAGAGACGGGTACAAGGGCGTGTTTGCTCCGGGGTTTGTGCCGATCAAAGGCAATGCTGAGCCAGTTGGACTTCAACGCGTTGACCATGTCGTGGCAAATGTCGAAGAGGGTAAGATGGACTATTGGGTTGAGTTCTACGGTAAGGTCTTCGGCTTTTCACAGCTAATCAGTTTCGACGATAAGGACATCAGCACCGAATACTCAGCTCTCCGCTCCAAGGTGATGCGGAATCCGTCCGGAACGGTCAAGTTTCCTATCAACGAGCCCGCCGCTGGAAAGAGGAAGTCGCAGATTCAAGAGTATCTCGACTATTTCAAGGGAGCCGGCGTCCAACATCTTGCCATTTCAACTGACAACCTGATTGCGACTGTGTCGCGTCTCCAGCAGAGAGGCATTGAATTCCTGAATACTCCCGACTCATACTATGCAGAACTGCCTAAGCGAATTGGAGGAATCTCGGAGCGCATTGACGATCTCAAGAAACTCCGCATACTCGTCGACAAGGATGAAAAGGGCTACATGCTTCAAATCTTTACCAAGCCTCTCCAGGACAGGCCTACCCTCTTCTTCGAACTGATTCAGCGGAGAGGTAGCGAGT
>WNFY01002618.1_pt1 | contig 23480 bp, 17 predicted proteins | sample 5400091 | NCBI WGS metagenome assembly WNFY01 (sample SAMN13153364, study PRJNA577476) | soil metagenome | isolation source: 60 cm soil or saprolite under grassland replicate 1 | place: USA:California | collected 2016-06-15 | reverse complement strand
ATTATCTTAAACACGTTTTGCTTCTGCCGCTCAATGGCGCAGAGGTGGAGATGATCGGACGCGCCGAGCTCGCGCGTTACCGCGCGCTCGAGGCTCTTCTTCCCGATCCGAAGCTGGCTGATCCCGATCCAAAACGCGCTGCTCACGTTCCGCCTGACCAGGAAACGTTTCTAAAAGCGTACGAAAGTCGCGAAGCAGAAATGATTAGCTTTTTGAAGGAGCACAATCTTATCACTCTGCCGGATTATCTTGGGCCGTTTCAGATTCGACAGTTGCCCGACGCGTTCAAGCCGACGAGCCCGGGCGGCTTCATGAATCCTCCTGGAGTCTACGATAAAGATCCAACCGGGTTCTTTTTTATTCCGACCTACAATCCAGAGTCGAAGAATTTTTATATTCGCGCGGCAATTGAAGATCCCCGGCCAATCCTGGGACACGAAGGAATTCCCGGGCATTTTCTCCAGCTCTCAATCGCAAATCATTTGAACAACGAAATCCGTCGGCAGCACGAGGACAGCGTTTTCGTGGAAGGCTGGGCGCTTTATGGCGAAGAGATGCTCATGCGCACGGGCCTTTATCCAAACAATTCGCCCGCACAGGGACAAATCCTGCGCCTGTCGCGTTATCGTGCCGCGCGGGTTGGCGTGGACGTAAATCTGCACACCGGCCGATGGAGTTTCGAACAAGCCGTTAAATATTTCATGGAGGCCGGCGGATTAGATCGCGAAGCAGCTGAAGGCGAAGCGGCTGGCGCGGCCTCCAGTCCAACGCAAAAAATCAGCTATATCATCGGCAAATGGCAGATCATGAATCTGCTGGGCCGCTACAAAGATCGACAAGGCGCAAATTTCCACCTCGGTCAATTTCATGATGACTTAATCAAAAATGGCAGTCTGCCAGTTTCGGTAGTCGAATGGATTTTGCTCGATGATCCAACTGCAATTCAGCAAGCCACAAAGTAACATCCGCTGTAGCCACCGGCTTGTGGCCGGTCAGTATAACGATCCCACAGCAAGTAGCTACGAGAGCGCATTGATCATAGCGTGTTCTTTTCGCGAATCGCTGTCGTCCATCCGATTTCTACTGACTGTCGGCGACGGTCCGAGGAACAGGTTTAGAAGGCGACGGCTACAGATATGGCTGTAAAGGCTGCACGCTAGTCACAGACCCATCAGACTGCTGGATGAGACTGTTTGCGTTCCGGGAAAACATCGACCGGTAGTTTGCCGGACTCACGAACCCCGTCGGCTGCCGCCACCCACCTGGCGGCGCGATCGCGCAGCTGCGCGCCAGAACTCAGGCGAAGCTTATGTTTGATATTTTCGCGATGGCTCTCAACCGTTTTCACGCTCAAATCCAACGACTGCGCGATTTGTCTGGTCCCAAGACCTGAGCCCAGCAATTGGAAAATGTGAATCTCGCGATTGGACAGGTTTTCAAGAGCGTTGGCAAAGCGCGAGTGGTTATTTTTCGACCGCCGCTGGAGCGATTTCTTGAACCCGCTCAAGGCTACCTCGCGGCTGACATAAATGCCCCCTTTCACAATATCGCGGATGGCGGCCACCAGCTTTTCTTTGGAAGCTCTTTTCATCACATAACCATTCGCGCCCGCGCGCATGACGCGCTCGGCAAAAATCGCTTCATCAAGCGCGGAGTACACCAGGATTCGCAGCGCTGGGTTTTCGGCTTTTAGCTGCTTGACCAATTTCAGGCTGTCGCCTGTGCCCAGCCGCAGCTCCGTCACCACCAATTGCGGCTGGCATTCGGCGATCTTATCCTCCGCGGCGGCGATGCTGTCCGCTTCGCCGCACACCACCATGTCGGGCTGAGAATTCAGATATGTGCTGATCCCACATCGAAGCAGCGGCTGCTCGTCCAACACCAGGATTCGGATCTTTGCAGGGGGATCAGTCATGCACTTGTCTTGATTTGTTGTTCTCAACAGAAAAAAAGTAAGCAATCAGGGCTCCGCAGTTTCCCGCGGAGCCCTCGCGCGCCACCTCGCGCTGTTTGGGGAAATTTCTTATGTCTAAATCGTGTTTATGCGGTTACACGGCTTCATTGGCACGACGAAGCCGGCGTCGATGCAGTTCTTCAGGCGGTTTGGGACTACGCGGATTGGATATCCAGAAAGCGTGTTCCCGTCCATTGCCAGTCGGCAGCATGCCGTTGTGATTAAGCCGTTCACTGTGATTCTTGTGCCACTTCAACGTAGCCAGGAGAAATTTTGTGTGGATGAAATTTTGTGTGGATACCTGCAGATCGTGGTCGATCTCTCAACTTCTTCTCCGGGAATTGTGAGTAGAAGTTTCGAAAAAAGTTTAGAATTTTTAGAACAGACTGCGGATTACGCAGATTTCACGGGTGGAAACCGAGAAGATCTTCCCGATAAAACCACCGATGTCGCGAGCGCCTGCACGAAACCGAAATGATCGACGCCTGGTCGAAAATTGTCGGTCAGGGCGGCTTCAGGTTTACGAAGTCAATCAGCAAGCAGGAAAGCAGGCCCATCGTTCCTGGTTCCCTGGATTCCAACTCTCCTCTGATTCTTTACTGCATTCCTGTCTTCCTGATTCATTGCCCTTCTGCCAGATCCGAAAAAATCAGGGCCGAACGCGGCAAGATTCAATACGACCATGATGAGAGCAAAGAGATACAAACCCATTGTCAATCCAATGGCGACATGCATTGCCAGAATGCAAATCAGCCAGAAAAACCGAGTCTTTTTCATCCAAATAAAAAATGGATAGCCGACTTCGATTAGACAGATTGAAATTCCAAGGATAACCAGAACATATTTGAATCGAACAAGCGCATCCGGTGAGATGGTATTAAAGGGGGGTCGAGTCAGCGCGCGCCAGAGATTTGTTCCGTCCCACCACCCGCTGCCAAGGCATTTTGCCAAACCGCCGATAAAATAAACAAAACAGAGGTGCACCTGTAAAACGCGTCGCCAAAAACCTAAGAGTTGCGGATCCTTTGGTTGTGTTTTGGCCATCCACCGATCGACAGAGTACCGATCCGGCAGCGGCGACAACATCAAATAAAAGAGTCCAGTGGTCATGAAGTTATCGGCTCCGTACGCGAATAACCCGCCACTTTCAGCCGCGCACAGGTGAAGGAACCAGGCAATGATCGCCGCCGGCCGGCAGAAAAGTCCCAGTAACAAAAAAAATCCCATGCAAAACAGGCAAGTCCAGGCAACAGAAAGAACCGTCTCTTCGCTGACGTTAATGTTGCGACCGAACGTAACGAGCCAGCCAAGTTTCGGAATGAAAGGACTGTCGAACGTGGTAATGGCCTCGCCCAACTCGCGGCTCACCAGACCCTTGCCGGTGCTGGCGAACAAGTAATGCCAGTCGCTCCTTAGAAACACCGCATAAATGATCACCTGCAAGCCGAGGCCGACGCGCAAAACGGTAAGCCAGTTGTCGGTTTCTGACGGAAACAGAAAGTCCATCAACTGCTTCCACCATGTTCGTAGCCATGTCATCGCGCCGTTCACTGTTTTTCTTCATTACGAAGAGTGAAGTCATAACTGAAAAGAGGTTCGAACGATTCTTTTTTTCCGTGTTCAAAGTCACTAGTGCTCGGTATGTTCACCGACCCGAAAATGGCCCGAATCTTTTTCGCATCCGGGTGCTCCTGCCAAACGGACGACGCGAGCATCTTTAGCACGACCTCTCGCAGCGGCTCGTAACGGGCATCCGCCAGTCTGTTTAACAAACTATTCAGATTGAGAGCGGCTGCTCGACCCCTGACATGCGGCGAGTCATATTCTACTCGCCCATCTTCGTAATACAGTTCCAGGGTCAACCTGTGATAGCCGGGAACGTTCGGCGCAAAAAAAGTGTATCCCGCCTGGATACCGGCGGCATGCAGATAGGTCGCTATCCCGTACCGAACCGGACTGGCCGCCTTCGCCTGCTTACCCAGTAGCCATGCTGCAGCCAGCTCCGCCTTGCCCGCGTACTGGTTGAGCGCCGACGGCAAAATCGTGGTGTCCTCCGCGATAAGCGAGAATAGCCCGGCAAAGCAAACCGCCGTTATGAGAAGAAAATGTATTCCAAACCAGGCCGCGTAACTGCGCTTAGAATTCATCTGCCAAGATGCTAACGCACATTGCGTCTTCAGCGACTGTTTTCAGTCTCGCCTTCGAAAACGTTGGGGCCAGATTAACGATAGGCGTTTTAGCGTCATCATGAAAAGCGCCCAAGCGCCGTCACACTCCAAACGCAAGCGACGAATCTCCGTTGGAAATAACTCCGGGCTTTGAAGTGTGGCACGCTTTGCCGCGCTGCAAAGGCTAAAGAAGTACCTTCAGCGCCTTGCTGAGATAAGATTCCTGAAAGCCATTCCGGCCAACTCACCAAACGCGCCGTCAGATCGCATCGGTTTCATCGCGCAAAACAGTTCGTCATGTCCCGAACAAAACAACAAACTTTGAGTCACGTCGCAGCCCAGCTATCAACGACCCCGGTACACAAAGACGGCCAGCCCCGACCACTCGGGACTGGCACCCTTATTCGTTAGCGACGAGCAGGCTTAAAGCGCCGCTGCGATCGATTTCAAGTTTTCAGTTGCGGCCTTACTCTCGCCGGTTCCGGGCATAACTTGCTCCACGAACCAACCTCCAGCTGTCCCGGGGGCGGCCGCGCAAAACAATGTGGCTTTATCGGTTTGAATACTCTTCAGGGAACGAGCCACCGAATTTTGGTTGTGAGTAGGCGCATGGATTGTCAGCGTGCTAAATCCAACAACCAATGCAATTACTAGCACTGCTGCGAACAAACGTTTGGTGGTACTAGACAGATGTTTCTTCATAACCTGCGATGTTCCGGCGCTTTGCCGCTTGTGTCAATGACAAATAAATTGTGGGTCCTAAAGTAGGTGGCAACGCGCTGGCTCCAGCGCGTTGTTAAATAGATTCCCGAAATTAACGGCTGGAAGGCCGCGCCGTTTCGTTGCGCCGCCTAGTGCGGCGCAACCGAAGCCACTATCTGATCAAACCGCGGGTCTCCCCGCAGCGGGTCCCAAAGCGGACTAAGACGCAAATGGCCGTAAGTAATGTGGCTGCCCGGCAGGTTCGCTGCATCAGCCAATTGTTGGATTGCGCGATCTTTCTCGCCCGACCAGGCATAAATGACAGCGAGGTATTGAATCAACATCGCGCCATCGATGGCACTTTTCGTGGCCGGCATCAGCTGAACGGCGCACTCGCCTTCGCGGATGGCGTCCTCCTTGTTTCCAAGAGCAGCATCAACCACACCGAGTGCGCAAAGAGCCGCTGCGTAATCGGGTTGGTCGCGCACTATTTGGCTGAGTTCTTTCCGCGCGCTAGTGAACGCGGCCCGAGCTGCCGGCTCGTCGCCGCGAAGCCGGGCCACAAGACCCTGGCACCAACCGTTAGGGAACGCGATGTTTTCGTCGCGGCACCCGCCTGTCGGCATAGCTGCCAGCGCGTGCTCGGCGGCAGCTGGATCCCGCTCACTTAAGGCGAGCTCGAGCCATTGGATAACGATACCAGGCACTGCGTTGGGATCTTGGGCCAGCACCGTCTCGATTGTCGCATGTAACGGTTTTGGATCTGCGCGCCATTGAAGATCAACCCAGGCCCGCTGCACTTTTGTCGGAACATCTTTTGGAGCTGTGGTCAGAAGGTCATCAAGGATCGCGGCCGTTTCTTTGTAGCGGCGCAAAGCTTGGCAAGTAAGGGAGATTTGCTGGCGTATGACATAATTGCGCGGATCCAATTCCAGCGCCTTTTTAAGTTCCTCGAGGGCTTTCTCCCACTGGCCCTGCCGTCGGTCGATGTAGCCAGCCATGAGAGGAATTCGCGATTCGTTAGGGAGCGTGCGCCGCGCAACAGCCAGCTCCTCGCGGGCGCGGTCGTAGTTCTGATAGGCCCAATACAGATGCTGAGCGAGGGTGAGGTGTGTCTCTCCAGAATCGGGGTGCAGACGGCGAACTGATTCAACGGCTGTTTCCGCCAATTTAAGCCGCGCATCGGTGTGATCGAACCCAAGGAAATAAGTCCGGTCATGCGCTGCCGCGAGCTGACCATAGGCATCAGAGAACGAAGGGTCGCGCCCAACAGCTTGGTCGAGCAGTTGCGCGGCTTGGAGCAAATCTTCTTTTGCCCGCGTGCTAAAAGAAGTGCCATTGATGAGGTCTTTGGCTCGCAGGTACAGATCGTACGCAACAAGATCCGTAGTTGGGGGCTCCTGGATGGCGGCTTTCTCTGTAGATGAGGTTTTGGCTCCAAGCCGATCTGCGACTTTTTGCGCGATCTCGCTTTGGGTGACAAACACGCTCGCGAGCGCCTGATCGTATTCCTTTGCCCAAACCCGAGAAGCGTTCCGTGTGTCAATCAACTGAACATTAAGATGGAGCTTACCGGCATCCCTGCGCACGCTCCCCTTCAACACGTAAGCCACATTCAGCGCACGACCGATTTCCTGTGTGTCACCCACGCCACGATATTTAGCCACGCTATTGTGACTGATCACCTTTAGATCGGCCAGTTTCGCCAGTTTGGTGGAAATACCATCGTAAACACCGTTAGCGAAAAGCGCGTTTTCTTTGTCAGGGCTCAGACTTTCAAAGGGCAACACGGCGATTCCCGATTCGGCTGGCTTGGCAAATTGGCCTTTCCAAATCAATCCGCCGACCGCTGTTCCCAATATCAGCAAGAGCGCGGCCATTCCAGCAACAAGGGGATTGCGTCGCGACCAGCGCCACACGCGCGCAGGCGCTGACACGGGTCGCGCAATGATGTGGCGGCCTGCGAGCCAGCGTTCAAGGTCTTCGGCCAGATCGCCGGCGGAGCGATACCGCGCGTTTGATTCGTGCTCCAGACATTTTGTGCAGATGGTTTCCAAGTCGCGGTCGAGAGTTGGCGCGAGAGAGCGCAGTTTCGGCGCTGGCTTTTCCGAAGCTTGTTTAACTACAGCAAGTGCGTGCTCACCCAGGAATGGCGGGCGACCGGTCAAAAGATTAAAGAGAATCGCGCCGAGACTGTAAATGTCCGCCGTGGGTGTGAGTTTGGCCGCGGCTCCATTCGCCTGTTCGGGCGCAATATAGCCGGGCGTACCGAAAATCGTCAGCGTCTGCGTAAGATTGCTCGTCGTGTCGAGCCATTTGGCTAATCCGAAATCGCTCACCAACGGTTCGCCGTGCCCGTCGAGCAAAATGTTTCCCGGTTTTAAATCACGATGAAGAATGCCTTGCTCGTGCGCGTATTGGACGGCGCGCGCGACCTTTGCCATTAGGCTCACGATTCGGCGTGGGTCGTTGCGCAGAGCCGGCCCCGCGTCTACTAAACTGCCACCGGCCGCAAATTTCATGCTGAAGGACGGGAGACCGTCTTCGTTCTCGCCGACTTCATAAATGGGCAGAATGTTTGGATGATCGAGCTTCGCTACAGCTTCAGCTTCGCGGCGGAAACGCACCAGTGTCTCCTGGCAGTCCGCGTGATAAGTCAAAATGCGCTTTACCGCGACGATGCGGCGCGAGTGTCGTTGGCGGGCGCGATAAATGACGCCCATTCCGCCACGGCCGATCTCTTCGAGGATTTGATAATTGCCCAGCCGCCAACCGGCGTCGCGCACATCGATTCCAGCGAGTTCGTCTTTGAGTACTTCATCGTTGCAGGTATCAGCGTCCAGACCCTGATGGAGCAAACACGTCAAACAAAGACCGCCTCCGACCCGCGATGTCGATCCACATCCTGAACACGGGACCGGATCTTTCCGGGGCCGGGCCGAAGTCGAAGGACCGTTCATGCGTGAATCTTTCAAGATCTACAAGTATTGCAAAGCGATAGCGGAAGAATGGGGGTGAAGAGAACTGAATTGTGAACCATAAAGCACGAATCGTCAACGTGAATCATCAATCGTCAATCGGTAAGTCTCTTAGCCCGTTAATCATTTCGCGGCAGTCAATGCCGAGAATAAATACCGAAGTTCGTCGTCGATTTCGTCGGTTCTCTCGACGGTGCGAGCAACTTCTTCGCGAAGCAGCGCGCGATAGCGGCCGCGCAACCGATGCACGAGGCTTTTCAGCGCCTCTCCTGATAACCCGAGCGTCTTAGAGAATTTGGCGTAGGAAACTTCTTCCCGCTCCCCCATGAGACAAACGCTCAACACATCAAAGACACGCCGCCGTCCGCGCTTTTCGCATTCATCGCCCAACCGCCGCAAGGCGCGCTCGACCACCGTTGCCGCCCAGCGAACATCAAAAATCCGTTGCGGCGACCAGTTCTCCGCTTCGTGGATTGGAATCGACAACCGCGATGGCGCCTCCGCCATCCAATCGTCCCAGGAAACAAATTGCACATCGCCACCGCGTTTCCGCGTGTGACGTTTCTCGGCGGCATCGTGCAAGAAATCCTGTAACGCCCTGAGCATAAGCGAACGAAATCGTCCGCGGGTCCGATCTGCACGGTGAAGGAGCTGACCTTTAAGCACCTTGAGAAAAAAATCCTGCGTCAGGTCCTGAGCGTCGGGAACGGAATGGCCCTGGTAGCAGATGAAAGCGAAAACCGGCCGCCAATAAATTTTGCAAAGCTCGGCGAGCGCTTTGCTTACCTTCTGCTCGCCGCCTTTCGAATCCGCGCAAGATAGAATGACGCTCCACCGCGTCGTTACAAAGCGGTCGGGACTCTTCGGGGCTTCGGTGGGGGTTTTCGGCCCTCGGCCGGGGGTATCCGGGTTCACACCCCGCACCGTGGTATTTATGTAGTTTACAGGCAAGCTAAAAATATCTCCTGATGGCCATTGGTCGATCGCGGCTTGGAAGTTTTCGTTTAGCGCAGCCATTTTCCGCAATCCTATTCCAGAAATTGTGGGGCGAAGTTTGGGAAAAAGATGAAGAATTTTTCAGATGCGATCGCGGATACGCCAGCGCGGCTCTGCTGAAGGTTTTGAATATTGCGACTCCTTCGTTCCGGAAGCAGACGCTTGGGTAAGTCACTAAATCAATCTTAGAAGAGCGGCGCGTTTTTGCCATCAGGTAAGTTTGCTGAGTCAGCGCGTGATTTTCACCTAGGGCGAAGATTCGGAGCGCCCTATCGAATCCTAAGAGCAATTAACAGGACAACTTCGGTCTGACAAGCTAAGTCTTGGGTGATTCTTTTGTGATGTGGGAGCCGCCCACGGTTCCTTTTTCTCGGGGAATGCCGGAACGAAACGTCGAAAAAACTTTAAATTTCGAAACACATACTTTCAGTCTGGGCATTTGTTTCACACCGAGGGCGCGGTTTCGTTGTGTAGCGTGGGACATCGCCCCAAGGATTCAATAGGCATCGAGCCAGCCCTGAAATCGCGATTCAATGACTCGGCGGTGCCTTAATCGGGTTGTGCACCGCGCCGGGTTGCGCAGACCATTCGAGCACAGGTCAACACGTCGCCATCCACAAAGTTCAAATTGACGTCCAGGTAGTTGAGCCTCTCCTCACGCCTAACCCTTGCAATACTCGGTGATAAGCGCAGCGGCATCGGGCGCGCCGCGAGCCGAGGCTGTCCGCCAGTCTTCGCAGGCGCCCGTTTTGTCGCCCAGATAGAATTTTGAAATGCCGCGTCCGAGATGGACTGCGGCATTGTCGGGTTTGAGCTTGAGCGCCTGGTTGAAATCAGCCAGGGCTTCGGAAAAAGATTTCAGAGCATTCCTGATTACGCCGCGGTTTTGATAGGCATCGGCGGAGTTTGGATTGAGGCGGAGCGCGGCGTCGAGATCCGTCAAAGCCGCCTCATCCCTGTCCAGTTGATGTTTCACCGAACCGCGGTTGCTGTAAGCATCGGCAAAATGAGAGTCCAGTTGAATAGCCTTGTCGAAGTCCTCGAGCGCCTTCTCTGGCTGCCCTCGGGCAAGATAAACCGTGCCGCGATTGTTATAGGGCCGTGAGTAGTCCTTCTTGATGTTGATGGCCAGGGTGAAATCAACAGCGGCTTCGTCCAGTTTGCCCAGCACCCGGTTCGCCAACCCGCGATTGTTATAGGCTTCCTCGTCCTTGGGATCGACACGCAGGGCCTCTTCGGCGTCGCGCAACGCCTCCTGGGCCTGGCTCAGCATCGCCTCGCTGCCGGCCCGCTTGGAATAAATGCGCGGATACATTTTGTCCATGGCCAGCAGGCGATTGTAGTCTGCGATGGCGCCGGTGAAATCGTTCAGGAGATAGCGGAGATTGGCGATTTTAAAAATGAAGTCCGGGTTGGGGCTGTTGGGGTTGATGGAGACCGCCTTTTGGAGGTCGGCGATAGCTTCCTCTTTTTTGCCCAGATTTTCATAGGTCACTCCGCGGTTGGCAATGGCGACGACGTAGCCGGGGTAAAGCTCGATGGCCTTGCTGAAATCCCTGGCCGCCGCCTCGTGATCGTGCCGTTCATTGCCGTAATAGACGGCGCGGTTGTTGTAACAAAGCGCATTCCGCGGCGTCCTAGCTATTGACTCGGTAAAAAACGTCAGCCCATCGCGGTAAAATCCCAGCTCGTGAAACGATGCGATTGCGCAATACGCGAGAAGAGGGACGGCGCCAATGGCGATGCGCTGAAAATATCTTTCATTTCGGAGGGCCAGCCGGTTCAACAATTCCGCCAGCACGATGATGAGACCGATGCTCGGCAGATAGGCGCGGTGATAGAGGTAATCGAAAATATATTGAGCATCGGCGTTTCGGAATACCATCACGGGCAGGATGCACAAGAGCGCCCAGAGGAGTCCGAATTGGACTTTTCGGTTGGCCCGTCCGCCGATGCGGACGATGAGCCAGGCGAAAAGCGCGGCCGCAACCACGCCGATGACGGTGTCAGTCAAATTAAAAAGAGGCGTTAGTTGAAAACGGGCCGGCACAAAAAATTTGCCGAGCAGCTCGGGCATGATCGGCAGGTTTTTTATGAATGCTGCCAGACCGAGCGAGTCTCCCCCGACGACGGGAAGATTAGAGTGCAGATAATACCATGCGCCGCCGGCGATCAGCCACGCCACGAAGTAACGCTTGATCAGTTTGCGCCCGGGCGTTTTGCGGAGCTCGAAATAATAGTAAAGCAGGCAGAGCGCCGGCACGGCCACGGCGGTTTCCTTCGATAGAAACGCGAGAAAAAAAGTGACGCCGTGCCAGACGACCAGGCCCGGCCGGTTCGCGCGAAAAGATTTGATGAAGAGGACAAAGGAGACGATGACGAAGATGGTCAGCAGCAGATCGCCCCGCGTCGGCACCCAGGCCACCATGGGAACGAACATCGGATGCAGGGCGAAGAGGAGCGCCAACAGCAGAGAGAGTAGCCGCTGGTAACTCAGAGTGCGCAAGAGCCAGAAAACGCAGAGGCTGCCCACGATGTACAAAACCAGATTGGTAAAATGGTAGATAAACGGACTCGGCCCGCCGATCAGGGCGTCGAGCATGAAACTGACCGTTTGCAGCGGACGGTAAAAGCTGCCGTTGCTCCCTAAAAACGCGTCGGTGGTAAAGGCCAGCTTGATCTTCGACAAGTCGCCGATGATGAAATAGCGATGCTTGAGGATGTCCGTGTCATCGAAGCCGATGAAGTTAAAGCCCAGCGCCGTGGAGTAAACGGCCAGCACCGCCAGGGCAATGAACAATGGCGAAAAGCGGAGCCAGCCGGGCGTGGGTGCGGCTGAGCGTGCCGTGGCCGCAGCGGCTTTGGGAGTCAGCGTCGCTACGGCGGTGCGCGATTTTTTTTTCATCAAACCGCTTTGAGTGCGTTGCTGTAACTAGTAAGCGTGCTACGTGCGGCGTTCAATCTTCAAGCCGAGTCAGAGCTTTCGTTGATAGACGCAGATGTAAAACTCGGAGGTAGGCGAATAGCCGGCTGCCTCCGCATCCGCGCAGGAAGGGACCACGCTCCACCGGGTCGTCACGAAGCGATCGGGGCTGCGCTTCCTCGGGAGAAGGGGTCTTCGGGTTCAAGCCCATGCATTCATCTCGTTTGCGCAATTGTTAAGCAAGCTCAAATATCCCATAATCCCAAAAATGCATATATCCCATAAATTCGTCAATCGCCTGGGCTCTGATGGCGCTTCCATCCTTTCTACGGAAACTGCGAGGGGAAGTTCGCAAAAAAGTTTCCAAATCTTAGAAAGAACCGCGGATTACGCGGATTTCTCGGATGAAAACCCAGAAGTTCGAAGAGAGAGCGCAACTACTAGGCGTATTGGATCATCCCAGCGTTGGCCTCTTTCATCTGTGGCGTTTCGCCCTGCTTCCAAGTAGGAAACAAAGGCGACTGATATTTCTCCCAGTCGCCTTATTATCTTACTAGTGCACTAGTATTTGGTAACGCTCGCGGTCGGAACGCAACTCATGCGAAAAGTCGGCGACTTGAACGGCAAGCTGCATGTCATCGCAACTCAGAAGACGCCTGGAGCTTACGGCGAAAATAAACGCACTGAACCGATGACTGCTGAACTGGGTAACACTACGACAGGCTGATCGCAGCGCAGCGCTGAAAGCGCTGAAAAATTGACGCTCCATATTCTGGAGCTAGCTGCGACCAAAGTTGTGCCGGTACTGATCGCAATGATCTAGCCGCGATTTTCAAAGACGTTGTACCGCATCGACGGCATTCAGAGGGCGCGCTTCATGAGTCCACGCAAGCCAGTGTGCGGCAGCGCTTAACGCGATCGTTGTCCCCATAGCGACGTCGCTAGAACCGGATCAACGATCCCGGCTGCAACGCACGACGGCCAACTCATCTCATAAATAGTTTGATCCGGTTGTTTCGCAGGCCGAGGGCGGCCCGGCTCCATCAACATGCGTCGATGGCGAACCCGCCTGATATTTGCGGCTTCGGCGATTTGCTTTGCCATCGTCTGCCGGAGAAGCCGATCCGCCTTGGGCTCACCGGCGCAAAGGTGGAACGCGTTGTCCTCAACGCGTTGGGCAAGCTTTTTTTGACGACTGAAACGCAAATCGTCTCCCGCGACGCCAGTGACCTGTAGAGGCAGGCGTGTCGGCTGCGTAATCACATTTGCAGGCGCGACGCGCCGCCACTACAGCGCAGCCGAAGCCGCAAGAGTCATACCTCTGCGCGAATTACTACCAGGAACTCCACCACGGTCTTGATGGTGTGGGACTCGGCCGAGGCGCCAACGTTGGGCGCGGCCTCGGCGTTGGTGTCGACCTCGGCGTAACCGTAGGCGTAGCCGTCGGTGTTACCGTAGCCGTCGCTGTCGGTGTAGGCGTCGGCGTGTGAGTAGCTGTTGCAGTTGGTGTAGGCGTAAACGTAGCGGTCGCTGTCGCCGTCGCCGTTGGCGTTGGAGTGAAGGTAGCTGTCGCAGTCGGACTAAACGTGGCTGTTGGTGTAGGCGATGGCGTGTGGGTAGCTGTCGGAGTAGGCGTAGGCGTAAACGTAGCCGTAGCTGTAGCCGTCGCCGTTGGCGTTGGAGTAAAGGTCGCCGTCGCGGTCGGAGTAAACGTCGCTGTCGGTGTGGGCGACGGCGTGTGGGTAGCTGTCGGAGTAGGCGTAGGGGTAAATGTAGCCGTAGCTGTAGCCGTCGCCGTTGGCGTTGGAGTAAAGGTCGCCGTCGCGGTCGGAGTAAACGTCGCTGTTGGTGTGGGCGATGGCGTGTGAGTAGCTGTTGGAGTAGGTGTAGGTGTAGGTGTAGGCGTAAACGTAGCCGTAGCTGTAGCAGTCGCCGTTGGTGTTGGAGTAAAGGTAGCTGTCGCGGTCGGAGTAAACGTGGCTGTCGGTGTGGGCGACGGCGTGTGAGTAGCTGTTGGACTTGGTGTAGGCGTAAACGTTGCCGTAGCTGCGGCGGTCGCTGTTGCCGTTGGGGTCGGAGTAAACGTCGCTGTCGGTGTAGGGGTCGGCGTGTGAGTAGCTGTCGGTGTAGGTGTAGGCGTAAACGTAGCTGTCGCTGCAGCTGTGGCTGTAGCTGTTGGAGTAGGCGTGGGCGTGTGAGTAGCTGTTGGAGTAGGCGTAGGCGTGAAGGTAGCTGTTGCTGTAGGTGTCGGGGTAAATGTTGCCGTAGGAGTAGGCGCTGGAGATCCCGTCGGCGTAGGCGTAGGCGTGCCGCATGGACCCGTATACACCGCCCGGTCGATTCCGATGTAATCTGACCTAGCCCCAGAAGGCCCGCCGTTCTCCACGAAATAGCGGAACGCCAGCCGACCTGTAGTCGGCGAGGGAACCCCGCTAATGGTCACCGTGAACTGCGTCCAAATAGTCGGGTATCCGGTTAGGCTGTAGTTCGGATTAATGTCGAGCAGCAGCGTGGTAAAATCGCCAACGTCGGTCGCAAGCAGCCCTACATTGGTGCTCGCGCCGTTGGTGCTCATGCGCACCTGGAGCCGGTCGGGGAACTCCGGAAGGGTCACCGTGCGGGTATAGAAGGTGAGCACGTTGCCGTTCTGCAAGTTCAGAACAGGTGTCAACAACCAGTTGCTGATGGTAGCCGTGCCTGCGCCGTTATTGACGTCTGCGGCAATATAGGCGGTGGACGCGCCGTCAAACGCCGGAAACACAAAGTTATCGCCTTGGAACCAGTTAGTGGTTCCTAACGGCTGGCTGTGGTTTATCATAAACCAGCCAGGCAGCATAGTGATATTATCAAACCCTTCGTTGATGAGTGGTGGGCAGGTATGGACGGTGACACACACGTCATCCAGGTAAAAGAAAGAGGGCGGGTTGAAGAATATGAAATGCAGGTCAGCGTTGGCTCCGGGCATCACATTGTTAAAAGTATATAGCGTATACCCAAAGGCGCTCTGAACCGCCTCCGCTACGAGAGTAATGCCACCAAAAGAAGCCCCAAAACGATTGTTTCCAGTGCCGTCGTCATTTCTGAGCCAAAAGCTCACGTCATACGCCGTGCCCGCCACGGTCGGGATGACCTGATCAAGAAAACCGTCGCTAGTATCCGGACCGGCGACTAATGCGAAGGTTCCCGAGTGCGGGTTGCCGCCGACACCGGTAAACGAGGTATCTCCGCCTTGGGTCCAACCTGTTAAGTCACCGGTTTCGAAGTCACCGTTAACAACGAGGCAAGTCACTGTGGGAAGCTGCGACGCAGGCATCTGCGACACGCTCGCGGCTACAATGCGCTTCGTGGTCCCGCGACTGCGGGACTGCGCCAGCGCGAATGGGATCGCGCACACGGCCAGAAGCAGAAGCACATAAAAGGCGCTTCTAATAAGATGCGCTTTGATGGTGGGATTGATTTGTTTTTTCAATTTATGAGACCGCTTGTAGTTTCGAGATCATACAAAAGCAAGAAGGGCTCTGCGGTTTCCCCGCGGAGCCCTCATGCTGGGGGTTATCTTTTATTACAACGGACAAGTCACCAACTCCCCGCATTCGTCAAAGGCTCTGTTGATCGCGTCAACAACCGCATTAACGTCCGAGGGCTTGACAGATCCGGTCGACAGTCCAGCCAACTCCCGGTTCGCGAGATCCAGGAGACCGGAAACCTTGCCGCGATGCGTTGGGTCTGGGACATATGTGGAATTTAACGTCGCGTCGATGACCGCCTGCGAGATACGGATGCGACCGCCACTTGTTGTGCAAAACTCCCGGTACGCTCCGCGCCCTGTGCCCCCCGGCGTTCCGATAGTCGTCAAATCCAGATCCGCCAAGGTGGGATCAAGCCGGAGGTTGAGCCCCAGAGTGATCGTCTGTCCGAGCAACACGTTAACAAACTTGCCATTCTTAAGCAGAAGAGGATGTGTACCTGTTGCCAGACAATTGGGCGAATTCAGCGTTTGGTCTCCAAATTGGTTGGGCAATGTGTCCGGAGTTCCGTTCGCCGGCAGTCTGGTAATGATGCATTGCGCAGCGCTCAAGGGAATCGTCAGCGACCTCGTCCCCACAATACCCACTATCAGGGGGTCCGGATTTGGCAACCCGCAGTTCCTGATCGAGGTATCGCCGAGCAGCGCCTGAATCAGAGCGAGCGTTCCCAGGCCACTGTAACAGCTATCAGGGCTGGTGAAGACTCCACCCGGGTTGCCATAGGCGCCCATGGTCAATGAACAGAACCCCACACATGGGTCTACGGTAATTGAGCCGCTCTTGGGGCAGTCATAGGCGTCCTTGACCGTGACGCTGTGCAAACCCGCCGACACATTGTTAAATGTCGTCGGTGAAGTGCAAGCCCCAAACGAACCGTTATCGAGCTTGCACTGATATGTTCCTGTGCCGCCCCCGAAGGTGGCCGTGATGGATCCACTGTGGGCCGCGTTACAACCCGCCACAAGGCCGAGTGTTAACGCCGTGGGCTGGCGGATACTGCCCGTCGTGGTCGCCGTGCAGCTATTGGCATCGGTCACAGTGTACGAGTATGTACCCGCAGCATGGCTGAACGTTCCGGTGCCGTTGTAAGGCGCGGTCCCGCCGCTGGCATTCACTGTCACCGTTGAACTGCCGCCGTTACACAGGATCGCTGTGTTGGACGAGCTGGCTGACAGCACGTCCGGTTGCGTGATCGATCCAGTCGTGGTCGACATGCACCCATTGGCATCGGTTACCGTGTAGGAGTAAGTGCCCGCGGAACGGCTGGCCGTGCCCGTGCCGTTGTAAGGCGCGGTGCCGCCGGTCGCGCTCACCGTCACCGTTGAGCTGCCACCGTTGCACAGAATCGCTGTGTTGGATGAACTGGCTAACAGTGCGTTCGGTTGCGTGATCGTTCCGGTGGTGGTCGAGGTGCAACCGTTGTGATCCGTCACGGTGTAGGAGTAAGTGCCGGCAGCATGGCTGAACGTGCCATCGCCAGTGTAAGGCCCGGTCCCGCCGCCGGCAGTCACCGTCACCGTCGAGTTGCCGCCGTTGCACAGAATCGCACTGTTGGACGAGTCGGCCGTGACCGCGCTGGGCTGGGTGATGTCACCCGTCGTTGTCGAGGTGCAGCTATTGGCATCGGTCACCGTATAAGAGTAAGTCCCCGCTGGAACGCTGAACGTGCCAGTGCCGCTGTAAGCACCCGTGCCGCCGGTCGCGCTCACCGTCACTATCGAATTGCTGCCAGTGCCGCTGTAAGCACCCGTGCCGCCGGTCGCGCTCACCGTCACTATCGAATTGCCGCCGTGGCACAGAATATCCGTGTTGGACGAGCTGGCCACTACTGAGCTCGGCTGTGTGATGTCGCCGGTCGTGGTCGACACGCAGCCGTTGTGATCGGTCACCGTGTAGGAGTAAGTCCCCGCTGGAACGCTGAAGGTGCCGGTGCCGCTGTAAGCACCCGTGCCGCCGGTCGCGCTCACCGTCACCGTTGAGCTGCCGCCGTGGCACAGAATCGCCGTATTGGATGAACTGGCTGAGACCGCGCTCGGCTCACTGATGTCGCCCGTCGTTGTCGCCACGCAGCCATTGTGATCGGTCACTGTGTAGGAGTAAGTGCCCGCAGGAACGCTGAAGGTGCCCGTGCCGGTGTATCCAGGGGTGCCGCCGGTCGCGCTCACCGTCACCGTTGAGCTGCCGCCGTGGCACAGAATCGCCGTTGCCAGTGCCGCTGTAAGCACCCGTGCCGCCGGTCGCGCTCACCGTCACTATCGAATTGCCGCCGTGGCACAGAATATCCGTGTTGGACGAGCTGGCCACTACTGAGCTCGGCTGTGTGATGTCGCCGGTCGTGGTCGAGGTGCAGCTATTGGCGTCTGTCACCGTGTAAGAGTAAGTGCCTGCAGCATGGCTGAACGTGCCCGTGCCGTTGTAAGAACCCGTGCCGCCGGTCGCGCTCACCGTCACTATCGAATTGCCGCCGTGGCACAGAATCGCTGTGTTGGACGAGCTGGCCACTACTGCGGGCTGATCAGCGATTGTTCCGGTGGTGGTCGCGGTGCAGCTATTGGCATCGGTCACCGTGTAGGAGTAAGTCCCCGCAGCATGGCTGAAGGTGCCCGTGCCAGTGTATCCAGGCGTGCCACCCGTCGCGCTCACAGTCACCGTTGAGTTACCGCCGTGGCATAGAATCGCACTGTTGGACGAACTGGCCGCTACCGCGCTCGGTTGCGTGATATTTCCAGTCGTGGTCGCGGTGCAGCTGTTGGCATCAGTCACGGTGTACGAGTAGCTGCCTGCAGCATGGCTGAACGTGCCCGTGCCAGTGTACCCAGGCGTGCCGCCAGAGGCGGTCACGGTCACAACTGCGTTACCGCCGTTGCACGCGATCGGCGTCGTCACCGAAGAACCGCCCACTACCGCGTCCGGTTGCGTGATGTTGCCGGTCGTGGTCGCGGTGCAGCTATGGGCATCAGTCACTGTGTACGAGTAGCTGCCTGCAGCATGGCTGAACGTGCCCGTGCCAGTGTATCCAGGCGTGCCGCCAGAGGCGGTCACCGTCACAACTGCGTTACCGCCGTTGCACGCGATGGGCGTCGTCACCGAAGAATCGGCTACTGCCACGCTCGGTTGCGTGATGTTGCCGGTCGTGGTCGTGGTGCAGCTGTTGGAATCTGTCACCGTGTAAGAGTATGTGCCCGCGGCGTGGCTGAATGTGCCGGTGCCAGTGTAAGAACCCGTGCCGCCGCTGGCGCTCACCGTCACTGTTGAAAGCCCGCCGTTGCAAGCAATCGCTGTGTTGGACGAGCTGGCGACAAAGCCGGCGCTGAAGGTGGTCGAAATCGGACTGACGAAATCGTCCAAGCTCGCATTAAAGGCTACAGCTGTCTTTGTCTTGACGAATACGCTCTTGACCTCAATGCCTACGCAGCGATCAATGGCCGCAGCAATAAGCGCTGTAACGTCAACGGACATCTCGACGAACTGATTTTGCAAATAGCTTGTACCGCCGAAGGCTCCATACGGTACCGGTAGCCCAGCAGCTGTGTTAGTGGCGACGAAAGCGGTGTTAGCCGGGATGAACGGAGTAATATCAACCCAGTCATAAGTGTTCGGTGAGACCTGCTTCCATTGAGCGATTAGCATTGTGGCTAAAGAGCCGCCACTGCCGTAATTAGCTGTAATCAGAAGATCATTCACGGTCCGTCCTCCGGTGGAAGCATTAAGCGGGCTTGTGACGAAATGGCCGCAAGGGGCGCTTGAACAGCCGGTATCGGTTACTTTTGTGATCTCAGCCTGGCTAAGCTCGAAATCGATATAGCTGGTGCCGTTATTTGACAATCTGTCGCCCGACGCGGTTATCCAGGTATGATCAGCGCCACCGACTACAGACTTCGAGATATGGACATAGACGTTATCGATGTCGGTCTTATCACCAGAGCTAGCAGTTTTCCAGTGATAGGTATTCGGATCGGCATTGACCTTGTTACTTTCGGCAAAAACATCATCGCCTGAGTTATACGCATCCGTGCTGCGGAACGTGACGATAGGACTTGTCGGCTTCACTGCGCCGGAATCGAATAGCAGGCCGGAACCGGTACCGACGAGCGGAGTGAGGTCCAACCAGTCGGTTACTGAATTCGTGGTGGCTCGCAGATTTGGCGGCGGTGAGGAGGCTGCGTCGATTTCGAATCCACCTGGATCTCCGTTCGGCGCGAGTCCGGGGCCGACAACGTCAGTGAATTGGGTGAAGGCCGTGACAGCTCCCTGGGTCGCCGTCAACGTAAACGCCAGGCCGACATCCTGAGGCTGGATCACAAACTCGGAGTTGGAAATGTTTCCTTGCCCATCAGCGATCGCAGATGAGTCCCATCGCGCAACGTTATTGCTGTCATCAATATGCAATGCGACGGCTACGTTTGGGATCCAAAGGGAACCGCTAATCACAACGGTTTCGCCCGGCACGTAATCCGGCTTGTCGGTGGTCACAGTGGCCCCACTCGATCCGGGCGCCTCCATCAAGCTAAACGTACTGTTCGATGCTCTTTGCCCGGGAAGCAATCCAGACGCCGGTGGCGACGCATTGTTATCATTGTTATTACTGGCCTGCGGGGCCTGGGCGGTTTGGGTCTGTGTTGCGCTCCTTTGCGACTCGCCCGGAGCGCCTGGCAGCGCCCCTAAGGCAGCCAATGCCAGAAGAGCGCCCCCTAAGCAGAGAAAGAGTAAGACACGGAAGTTAAAGAAGGCTGATTGAGAGGAGGACTTTTTTTTCATTGATAGGAGTTTCTTTTAGTTTGTTTTTTGATTGGGGAATCCTTTGGAATTTATTTGCCGTTGGGACTTCCTGCTGGTTGAGCGGACGCGGTCGCGGCGGAAATGGCGATTTGGATTGATGTTTCCATCTGTCACCATCCTTCTCCGGGAAGTGGGGAGCGAAGTTCTGAAGAAAATTTCATGTGGCCGTTGGGACTTCCTCCTGGTTGAGCGGACGAGGTCGCGGCAGAAATGGCGCCAAGAAGAATGCGGTCGAGCACTGGTTTGCGAAGGAAAGCTGATGCGCCGCCCGCCATGGCGCGCTCGCGAGCGTTCGGCAAATCGTGGCCGGTGAAAATGATGACAGGAAGCGCTGCGTGTTTTTGGGCGAGATGTGCTTGCACGCTGAACCCGTTCATGTGCGGCATGTGCAGATCGAGAACGACGCAATCGGGCAGACGCGTATCAAGCGATTGCAAAAATTCCGCACCGGAGCCGAATGTCTCCACGCTCAGGCCGACGGAACGCATCAAGCGCATCAGCGCTTTGCGAATGGGTTCTTCGTCGTCAACGATAGCAATGAGCGGACAAGCTTTGGTCACAACGCCGTGAGAATAGCGAGTAGAGGGAGTCCGCGCTATTAGACCTTAGGTTGTTATACCTAAGGCTACTATACCTAAGGCTGTTATACCTAAAGCTACTATACTTTAGGTTACTATACTTTAGTCTAGCAGGCGTCTCCCACTGTAGCGGCGGTCTCCGACCGCCGAGAGCATCGGAAGATCGCGTTCGGAGAGCGCCGCTGCAGAAGATCGGCGCTCGGAGAGCGCCGCTACAGAGAAGAATCGACAGTCGGAGACTGCCGCTACAGTAGTGCTCGTGCGCGAACGCCTGAAGCGTCTGGACATCATTTATCAGCACTTCCCCATGTATTTCGTCACCGCGTGCGCGGCAAAGCGGCAGAACCTCCTGGCTAATGAACCGATTCACAGCGCTTTCAAAGCATTCGCAGCTTCGGCTCCAAATTACGGCGCGTGGGTTGGAGCGTACATATTCATGCCTGATCATTTTCATCTCTTCGTCGCCATCGATGATGAGAAGTTGAGTTTGTCGGAATGGGTGAAATCTCTAAAAGGCATATTGTCTTGTGTGCTACGTCGTGAGGGCAAATCGCCTCCATATTGGCAGAAAGGATTTTTTGATCACATGCTCCGTAGTAAGGAGTCCTATTCACAAAAATGGAATTATGTGCGCGCGAACCTCGTTCGCGCCGAGTTGGTAAAACGCTGGGAAGACTGGCCGTATCTTGGCGACATATTCGCTCTGGAATTTCACGACGCACGCCTGTAGCGGCGGTCTCCGACCGCCGAGAGCATCGGAAGATCGACGCTCAGAGAGCGCCGCTACAGAGAAGAATCGACAGTCGGAGACTGCCGCTACAGAGAGCATGCGGATGGATAAGGAGCGAAGGAAAGTAGCGGCGGATTCTTCGCGTCGAACGCGACTGTCTTAAGCTGCTGATTTGAGTGAGTTAGTTCCTCTGATCCCGCAACGTTCCGTTAAGCGCGCCAACTCTGCGACTGATTGCACCTTCATTTTCGCCATCACGCGGGCGCGATGCATTTTGACTGTCGCTTCAGTGATCCCGAGATCACCAGCAATTTGTTTGTTCATCTTGCCGGCCACGACATGCTGGAGCACTTCCCGCTCGCGCGGTGTGAGTGTGTCGAGACACGCGTGGATTTCGGAAAACTTGGCCTGTTCTCCGCGGGCGACAGCGTCTCTTTCAATGGCGGCGCGAATGGCCGGAAGCAGATTTTTAGCATTCACGGGTTTGGTGAGGAAATCAAACGCACCACCTTTCATCGCCTGCACACTCTTGGAAACATCACCGTGGCCGGTGAGAAAAATAATCGGAAGACTACTGCCTTTCTCGGCCAGTGCCGTTTGGAGCTGAAGGCCATTGAAACCAGGCATCTCGAGATCAAGCACAAGGCAACCCGGCGTATTCGGATCGTACTGCGCGAGAAATTCCGTGGGTGACTCAAAGGCGGCCGCGGCAATGCCGGCCGAACGCAGCAAACGCAAGACAGCTTTTCGTATCGCTGCGTCGTCGTCCACGACAAACACGGTGGGGCTGGGAGAAGAAGGCATTAGCTAGTCAGTGATCACTGCCTCCTTTCGAGCAAGACGCTCCGACGCGCTTACCGCCAGTTCTTCCGCCCCCGATTTGTTCGCACCGGGCCCGAGCAAGACGCTCGGAGCGGCTACTCTGGGAGCCGATGCGTCGGTCGCGGTTAAGGCTGATCCATCGAGAACCTTGGACGACGCTGCCGAGAGGGCATCCGACCTAACTATCGGCAGACTAAAATGAAATGTCGCACCGCGCTCCGAATTATTCGTAGCCCAGGTTTCACCTTGATGCGCGTTGATGATGGTGCGGCAGATGGAAAGGCCAAGCCCCATTCCCTCCTTTTTCGTGGTGAAGAAACGCTGGAAGACTTGTTCTAGTTTTTTCTCCTGAATGCCGCCGCCACGATCCGTGACTGATACCTCCACTGCGCCGTTCTCCGATTTAGAAACAATGAGCAGTTGGCGCTCCGAAGGATCGCAATCGGCCATCGCTTCGCAGGCATTCAGCGCAAGGTTAAGCAACACCTGTTGAAGCTGGATCCGGTCGCCGGGAACTGGCGGCAAATTCTGCGCGAGGTCAGTATTCACGGTTACGTCTTGATTGATGAGATCACTGCGCATTAGTCTCAGGACATCCCGTATCACTTCGTTCAGATCGATATCATCGGAGTGCTTTTGCGCTTCTCCTTTTCTTAGTAGCCGGCGGAGGCGGTGGATTACTTCGCCAGCGCGCTGGTCTTCGGTTACAATGTCATTGAGGATCTCGCGGACCTCATTAAGGTCGACCTCGTCAGCATCCAGGAATCGCTGGGCAGCCTGAGCGTTACTGAGAATCGCAGTGATTGGGTGGGTTAACTCGTGCGCAAGCGAACTGGAAAGTTCCCCCAGTGCGTTCACACGCGCCAGGTGCGCCAGGTCATGGCGCTGGCGGGCCGCCTCCAGCTCTGCCTCTTTTCGAGCAGTCACGTCCATGCTGATTCCCAGAAGACGTATCGGCTTCCCCTGTTTGTTTACCTGCACACGCCCACGCGATACGACCCAGCGCACACTGCCGTCCGCAAGGACCCTGCGGAACTCTTCGTTGTAATCTTTGCCGCTTTCGACCGCATCCCGGAGTGCCTGTCGAACTTTATCCCGATCATCTGCATGCCATCGCGAAATGAGGTCTTCGGATGTGATCTTTCTGGAAACAGGGAAGCCCAACTGGGCACGGCGGGCTGGAGTGACCCAGATCTCATCCTTGCTCAAATCCCACTCCCATAGCCCGAGATCCGCTGAGTCCGCGGCTAAGTTGAGCCTCTTATCGCTTAGTTCCAATTCGCGCGCGAGGCGCGCTCCTCTAGCCATATCGCTACTCAGCTC
>WNFY01001605.1_pt1 | contig 23481 bp, 17 predicted proteins | sample 5400091 | NCBI WGS metagenome assembly WNFY01 (sample SAMN13153364, study PRJNA577476) | soil metagenome | isolation source: 60 cm soil or saprolite under grassland replicate 1 | place: USA:California | collected 2016-06-15 | reverse complement strand
CCCATTCCGCCGGCGCCGATCGCCGCGACGATCTCGTAGGGACCGAGGCGGGTGCCGGCGGCGAGAGTCACGGGTTTCGCGCTACCCGTGGATCCGCTTCGTCAGCGCGGGAACGCGGCCGACGAGCCGCGCGTACACGGCGAGCTGCCCGCGGTGGTATTCCTCGTGGGAGACGCCGTGGTTCATCCAGGCGAGGCGCGTGCCCTTCTTTCCGTCGAAGCGGTTGATGAGCTGCAGCATGTGGAGCTCGCCCGCGGCGCGGATCCGCTTTTCGCCGTCGGTATGGGTCTGGCGCAGCGCCGCCAGAAGCTGGCGCTTGGACCGCATCCCCGAAATCCCGCGCGCGTACTCGATCAACAGTCCTTCGTAGGACTTGCGCCGGAAATCTCCGTCGGGGCGCGACAGCTCGCCCGACATCAGGAGACCCGACTCGATGACGTGCTGGAGAAGCTCGATGACCGAGCGGCTCTTCTCCGACGCGCGAAAGCCGAAGTCCTTTTCGGGAAGGTTGCGTGCCTCTTCCAGGACGCCGCCGCGCGTGTAGGACCAGGCCTCCAAGGCTTCCTCGAGCAAGCTGCGAAAGTCCATGCGTTCTCTTCGCCTCCGTACGGTGTTGCGGGGGAATGATATCCGGCTCTCTTTTCGCGCCCTCTTTACGCTCCGGAGGACGAGCGGACGAGTCCGGTCATTTCTTCAGACCGGCCGTCCAGTTCAGAACGATCGTCATCGGATTTGGAGCGACCTCCGCCGCCGGGAGGTTGATCAAGAGGCGCTGACCGTCCCGACTGACGTCGGAGCCCTGGGCCGCTTTCCGGTCTCGTTCGAGTCGTAGGCGAGCCACCGGCCGTCGGGCGAAAAACGTCCCTCATCGTCGCGGAATGGAGTCGCGATCAATGGAGTCACTTTCCCGTCGCCCGTGAGAGAGAGCAACCAGAGGTCGGTTTCGCTCTTCGGATCGCGAACTCGGTAGAGCAGCCATCGCCCGTCCGGAGTCACGTCGAGCGGCTCCTTCCAGAGATCCGATTTCAGCAGAAGCTTTTCCGATCCGGTGCCGCTCACCGGCTTCTCGTAGAGATCCCCGATTCCCGCCTTGTTCGAGCTGAAGTAGAGGCGCTTGCCGTCGGCCGACCAGACGGGGTTCGACTCGCGTGCCGGGTCGAATGTGAATCGCGAACCGATGCCGCGCGAGACGTCGAAGATCCAGATGTCGGCGCTGCGGGTCGTCGGGTCGAGACGCCTGATCGCGACCCGGGTCCCGTCCGGCGAGATTCGGGGGTCGTCGGCGTACTCCCCATCGGGTCCCAGAGTCGAGATCTTCGTGCCGGACCGATCGAACCAGACGAGCTGCCGCGCCGCTGGGCTTGCGCCCTGATACGCGAGAACGCCGCTCTGGGAAGTCGAATACGCCGAGGAGCCCCAGGTCGCCACGTACTGGACATCTCGACCGACGACGACGGGCTCGCCGGTGACTCGTAGAGCTTTCGGATCGAACGGCTGCGCCAGGAGAACGCTCTTCCGGATGAAAAGCAGATATCCGGGCTGCGCGAACGAGGCCGGGACGTCGACGTCGAGGACGCGCTTCGCTTCCTTCGAGTCGAGCGAACCGACGAAGATGCCGGAGTTCTGTGAAGGCTCGCACCGCGCGAGGTAGAGGAAGTGCCGTCCGTCCGGAAGAAACTGCGGTCGCCAGTGGCCAGTTTCGCCCCGGGATTTGTCGAGCCGGGTCACCTGCTCGACCGGGCCTCCGGACGCGGAAACGCGAAAGAGCGGGCTCGCGCCGGACTTCTCGAACAGGACGACGTTGTCGCGGTTCCAGGAGCAGCCGCGCCCGTCCGCCATCTCGGCGATCTTCTGCGGGGGGCCGCTCGGCACCTCGAACTTGAACAGTCCGTCGCCCCCGTACCCGACGAAACGGCCGTCCGGAGACCAGAAGGGGTCGTACGCGTCCCGCGTACCGTCGAGTATTTGAGCTGGCTGTGGTGAATCGAGCGAATGGACCCAGAGCGAGACGTCCCCGGCGGAATCCTTCGCCGCGAACACCATCCACTTCAACTCCAGCATCACGTCGTGCGCGGTCTGCCAGAGGTCGTCGGGGTCTTTCACCAGACAGGTCTTGACGACGCGGTCGAACGCGGGCGGCGTCATCGGCGCGACCGCCGAGACCGCCGGCGGCTGCGTCCCCATGATGGAAGAGATCAAAGACGCCTGGCTCTTGCCGGAGAAGGCCTTCTGTCCCGTCGCCATCTCGTAGAGGACGCACCCGAACGCGAAGATGTCCGTGCGCGCGTCGGCTTCCTTTCCCTCGAGCTGCTCGGGCGCCATGTACTGGAAGGTGCCCAGGATCGTGCCCTCCTGCGTCAGGTTCGATCCCGCCTGCGTGGGCAACGCGGTCAGCGAAGATCCGGAAGAGCGCCCCGCCGGCGCGATCGCTTTCGCCAGCCCGAAATCGAGCAGCTTCACGCCCGACTTCGTCAGCATCACGTTGCCGGGTTTTAGGTCCCGGTGCACGATCCCCTGCCGGTGCGCCTTGTCCAGGGCATCGGCGATCTCGATCCCGTATCGGAGCACCTGGTCGAAGGAGAGCGGACCCTTCAGCAGCCGGTCCGAGAGGGTCTCGCCCTCCAGGTACTCCATGACGAGGTACTCGGTCTCGCCTTCGCGTCCGACGTCGTAGAGCGCACAGATGTGGGGGTGCGAGAGCTGCGAGATCGTCCGGGCCTCCCGCTCGAAGCGCTGCCGGGAATCGGGCGAAGACGACAGGTGCGAAGACAGGACCTTCACCGCGACCGTCCGGTCCAGGCGCGTGTCCTTCGCCCGGTAGACTTCCCCCATGCCGCCCGCGCCGATCGGCGCGAGTAGCTCGTACGGACCGAGACGCGTGCCGGCAGAGAGCGTCATTGCTTCTTCAGCTCCGCGGTCCAGTTCAGAACGACGGTCGCCGGCGCGGTCGTCGGATCCTCGAGACCGACGGCGACGAGGAACTTCAGTCCGTCCGGAGCGACCGCGTAATCGCCGGCGCCTCGCACCTGGAAGAGCTCCTTCGGCTCGCCGAACTCTCCGTTCGCATCGACTTCGACGACCATGAGCTTCCCGCTTCTCGCGCCGTAAAAGAGCTCACGTCCGTCCGCCCGCCAGCGGGGGCGCGAGCCCCCGCCAGTCGAGATCTGTCGCCGGTTCGAACGGTCGGGGAAGCCGCAGACGTAGACCTCGCCCCTCCCCGATTCCTCCGAGACGTATGCCACTCGTTTCCCGTCCGGGGAGAAGGTCCCGCTCGTCTCGCCAAAAGGGGTCTTCAGGAACGGCTTCGCCGTGGGCGTACCTTCGAGCGACAGGAGCCAGAGATCGATTCCCTGCGATGTGTAATTCTCGAACAGGATGAAACGACCGTCGGGCGACCAGCTCGTCGGGAGCTTGTCGCCGCCCGAGGAGAACAGGAGCTCTTCCTGCGCGCCGGCGCTGGCCGACTTCACGTAGAGATCCTGGAAATCCTTTCGCGTCGCGCCGAACGCGATCCGACTGCCGTCCGGCGACCACACAGGGCTGTAATCGGAACCGGGATCGAAGGTGAAGCGAGTGGTGACCCCGCGCAGGAGATTGAGAAGCCAGAGGTTGGCGTGCCGCCCGTCCGCGTCGAGTTGTTCGTAGGCGGCCTGGTCGTGCCTCGGGGAGACTTCGAAAAGCCCCCGACGCGCCGGATCCCCGACAGATCCCAGCCTCCGACCGCTTCGATCGAGCCAGACGAGCTGCGAGTTCGGGTTCACGCTCAAGAACGCGATGACGCCGTTCTGAGATGCGCTGAATTCGAACTGATGATTCGCCATGCGGTCTTCGGCGATCCCGTTGCCGATGACGATGGGGTCTCCTGCCAGCCGAAGATGTTTGACGTCGATGGGCTGCGCGAGAAGCGACCCAGCGCGGACGAAAAGGAGATAGCCGGGCAGTGCGAAAGCGACGTTGGAAACGGCACCGCCGAGATCGCTGCTCTCCAGAGAGTCGAGCGACCCTACTTTGAGACGGTGATCTTCGGTGCGCCTCGCGTCAGCCAAGAAGACGAAGTGATGGTCGTCGGGGAGAAAGCTCGGCCATCGGTGGCCTTCATCGCGGGGGCCGAGCCGGGTCACGGCTACGGGGGTTCCTCCCGAGGAGGAGACGCGATAGAGAGGATCGAGGACGTTCGGCTCGAAGACGATCACGCCATCGCGGTTCCATGTGCCGCCCGATCCCAGCGGGGCCTTGGCGAGGACCTGAGGAGGTCCTCCGGACGCATCAATCTTCTTCAGCTTGCCGTCCGCGAAGAATCCGAGAAAGTGGCTGTCCGGCGACCAGAAGGGACCTTCCGCGCCCTCGGTTCCGGCGAGAGCGCGCGGTTGGACGTTCTCGAGGTTGCGCACCCAAAGGGATCTCTTGTCGTCGGCTGTCACCCCGACGAACGCGATCCTCTGTCCATCGGGGGAAACCGCCATGGAGTGAAAGGACTCATACGTCGCGTCCGCTGGCTGCGCGATGGAGAGACGGACCGCACGCGTCGGCGCGGCAGAACTTTGCAGGCCCCGCGCGGTGAGTAGTGCAACGGCGACGAGAAGTACGGCAGTCGCCGCCATCCACAGCCTCTCCCGGTTCCTACGTTTCGCGACGACCGGCGCGGGAAGCCCGGCGGCCGAGCCGCCTTCCGCGACCCACTTCAACTCGAGCATCACGTCGTGCGCCGTCTGCCAGCGGTCGTCTGGATCTTTCGCGAAACAGGTTTTGACGACGCGATCGAACGCCGGCGGCGTCATCGGCGAGACCGCCGAGACCGCCGGCGGCTCCGTCCCCATGATCGAGGAGATCAGCGACGCCTGGCTCTTCCCCGAGAACGCCTTCTTTCCCGTGGCCATCTCGTACAAGACCGCACCGAACGCGAAGATGTCGGTTCGCGCGTCGGCCTCCTTCCCCTCCAGCTGCTCGGGCGCCATGTACTGGAAGGTCCCGAGGATCGTGCCCTCCTGCGTCAGGTTCGATCCGGCCTGCGTCGGCAGCGCCGTCAGCGAAGATCCGGAGGTGCGCCCCGTCGGCGCGATGGCCTTCGCCAGACCGAAGTCGAGCAGCTTGACGCCCGACTTCGTGATCATTACGTTGCCCGGTTTCAGGTCCCGGTGGACGATCCCCTGCCGGTGCGCTTTGTCCAGCGCGTCCGCGATCTCGATCCCGTAACGCAGCACCTGCTCGAACGGAAGGGCTCCTTTCAGCAACCGGTCCGAGAGCGTCTCGCCCTCCAGGTACTCCATGACCAGGAATTCGACTCCGTCCTGATTGCCTACGTCGTACAGCGCGCAGATGTGCGGATGCGATAGCTGGGAGATCGTCTTCGCCTCCCGCTCGAACCGCTGCCGCGATTCGGCGGACGAGGACAGATGCGCCGGCAGCACCTTCACCGCCACCGTGCGCTCGAGCCGCGTGTCCTTCGCCCGGTAGACCTCCCCCATTCCGCCCGCGCCGACCGGCGCGAGAAGCTCATAGGGGCCGAGACGGGTGCCGGCGGAAAGCGTGGTCACGCTCCGCGCTTCCCGAGATAGCCGCTCTCGATCTCCGAAAGCATCTGCTCGATGTCCGCGGTGTGAAACGAGTACCTGGTGGCGACGCGAATTGCGTTGAGCTTTCGCCCCCTTCTCAAGAGTGGATTCCTCCGGAGAGCAATCCGGAGCGCTTTGCGGACCCGCTCCGCCACGGTCGGGATGCGTTTGCTCATTTCTGTGGGTCCATCTTACCCACGGGTAACAGGCGGCTCAGAATCCCAGCGCGAAAAGCAGAGCGCTGCGTAGCTCGGTCATTCGCTCCGGCCGGAGTGTGGTGATCAGGGGACCGATCCTGTTGCGCGAGACCGTCAGAAGGTGGTCGAGGTTTGCGGCGCAGTTCCGGGGCATTCCGTCCTCTTTCGTGAGAACCACCTCCGAGGGGATATCGCGCACGGTACTCGTGACGGGAGCGACCGTGACCTCCGCGAGGTACTCGAGGATGGAGTCCCGCGTCAGAATCACGACGGGCCGGCGCTTGTCCGGGGTGGAGAATCGGTACCATCGCACCTCGCCCCGCTTCACGGTTCAGTCCAGACCTGTTCCGATTCCCACGAATCGAATTCACCCGCGTGAACCGGCTGCCGCGAGTAACCACGTCGATGCTTTTGCTCCAAGGTACGGGCGCGCTCCCGGGCGAGCGCCTCGCGAAGGGCGTCCCGTGCGAAAGCGGACCGGCTCTTGCCGAGCTTGCGCGCGGCACGATCGACCGCTTCCACCAGGTTTTCGTCGAGGGTCATCTGAACGGTCTTCATGAGCGTGACTCCATCCGGATAACTATAACTCTAGCTATTGAAGCCCACATAAAGCCCGATTCGTGAAACCCGGCCCGACCGGTGTCGTAAGAGAATACGGAACTGACCGGTCAGTTTCGAAACAATGCCGCGAATCAAGACGCAGGACAAGGAACAGGCGATCCTCGAAGCAGCCGCCCGGGTCTTCTCGGGCAGGCAGTTTCACGAGGTCCTGATCGACGACGTCGCCGCCCGCGCGCGCGTCGGCAAGGGAACGATCTACCGGTACTTCCAGACGAAGGAAGACCTTTTCTTCGCCGCGATCCTCCACAGCTTCGACGAGCTCTCGGCCGCCCTGGCGGTCTCTCTCGAGAAAGAAACTTCGCCCGTGCGGCGGCTCGAGCGGATCGCCCGGGAGGTCCTCTCGTTCGCGTGGGAACGACGCGACCTCTTCGCTCTTCTCCTCTCCGACGAGAGGCGGTTCCGAGAGAGGGAGGAGGAGCTCCAGAAGAGACGCGAGGCGATCTCCCGGCTCGTGCAGGAGGCGATCCTGGAAGGCATCCGACGGCGCGAGTTTCGGGGAATCGACGCAAGGGTGGGAGCGGAGCTCTTCCGGGGAATGATCCGCGCCGCGAATTTCCTTCACCCTCGAGAGGAAACGTTGGACGAGCTGGTTTCGGAAATCGTCGGTATTTTTACCCGCGGAATCGAGAGGGACCGCTGATGAAGATCGCCGGCGCTGCGATGGTTGCGACAGTCACTCTCCTCGGCGGTTGCGCGTCGCGCGAGGTCGGCTCGCGAGTGGCGGGGAGTCCCGCCACCCCCTGGCAGCCTCCCCCCGAAGGGCGAATGCCCGTTCCCCTTCCGACGCCGCCACCCGCGATTCCGGCGGCGTACCTGCAGTCGGGCGCGACCGTTTCCCTCGAGCAGGTCCTGGACGTCGCGTTGAGAAACAACCCCGTAACCCGCACCGCCTGGTACCAGGCCCGTGCGGCCGCCGCGAACCTCGGCGTCAAACGGTCCGAGTACTTTCCCGATCTCGAGCTCGACGCGAACTTGACGCGTGCGAAGCAGACGTCGGTCGGGGGAAGGTTCATCACCTTGCAGACGACGTATGGTCCTTCCCTCTCCCTTTCCTGGCTTCTCTTCGACCTGGGCGGCCGCGCCGCGGACGTCGACGAGGCGAGAAACGCCCTCTTCGCCGCCGACTGGACCCACAATGCCGTGATTCAGAACCTGGTCCTCCAGGTCGAGGTCGCGTTTTACCAGTACCAGAACGCCCGGGCCCAGGCCGCGGCCGCCGAGGCGACGCTCAAACAGGCGAGGGAGAGCCTCACCGCGGCGCAAGAGAGGCACCGCGCGGGAGTCGCGACGATCGCGGACGTCCTGCAGGCGAAGACGGCGGTGTCTGCCGCGGAGCTCGCGCTCGAAACCGCCCAGGGGGCGATCCAGACGCTGCGCGGCGCTCTCGCGACGGCCGCCGGTGTCTCGCCCGATATCCCGGTCGACGTCGCGCCGCTGGCGGAGAACGTCGACGTACAGGAGGTCGGCGAGACGGTGGACGCCTTGATCGACCGCGCCCAGAGCCAGCGCCCCGACCTCGCCGCCGCGCGATTCGAGGTCCGGAAGGCGCAGAGCCACCTTCGGTCGGTCCGGTCGGAGGGACTCCCCACTCTCGCCGCGGCGGGCTCGTTCGGCCGGGTGTACTTCTACAACTCGCCCGGGCTGCCCTTCGCGGACAACTACTCGGGCGCGATTCTCTTTCGCTTCCCGGTCTTCACCGGCGGGCAGAACACTTATGAAACACTCGAGGCGCGCGAACAGACGCGAGCGGCGGAGGGACAGGCGGAGACGCTGAAGGACCAGGTCGTTCTGCAGGTCTGGACGAGCTACTACAACCTGAAGACGGCGGCGCAGCGCATCCGCACCGCGCGCGATCTGCTGACAGCGGCCGCGCAGTCTCAGGAGGTCGCGGCAGGCCGATATCGTGCGGGAGTGGGGTCGATCCTCGATCTCCTGGTCGCACAGAGCGCCTACGCGAACGCGCGCGCGCAGGAGGCTCAGGCTCGGTCCGACTGGCTCGTCGCGCTCGCGATGCTGGCGCACGACACCGGCTCGCTCGGACCGCCGGCCCCGACGCCGCCGGTCTCCTCCGAGGGCGCGAAGTGAGCCGAGCCATCAGGACCATCGCGTTCGGACTGGCGGTTCTGTCCGCCGTCGGCTGCTCGAAGAAGGACCCGCGCGCGGGCGCCGCCGCCGAAGCGGTTCCCGTGACCGTGGCGAGCGTCGCCCGCCAGGACGTTCCCGTCGAAGTCCGGGCGATCGGACACGTCGAGCCCTACACGACCGTCGCCTTGAAAGCGCGCGTGGGCGGCCAGGTGATCCAGGTCGGGTTCAAGGAGGGACAGGACGTGCGCCAGGGCGACGTTCTCTTCCAGATCGATCCGCGTCCCTACCAGGCGTCGCTCGCGCAGGTGCGCGCACAGCTGGAACGCGACCGGGCGATCGCCCGGAACGCCGAAGAGGACGTCAAGCGCTACACCGACCTCGTCAAGAAGGATTACGTGACGCAGGAGCAGTACGACTCAACGCGAGCCGCCGCGGCCGCCGCGCTCGCCACGGCGAAAGCCGACGAGGCCGCCGTACAGAACGCGCAGCTCCAGCTCTCGTACTGTACGGTGACGGCGCCGATCTCGGGCCGCGCCGGAAGCGTCCTCGTCTACCCCGGCAACATGGTCAAAGGCAACGACGACAACCCCCTGGTCGTCCTGAACCAGATCCAGCCGGTCTCCGTCTCGTTTTCGGTGCCCGAGTCGTCACTCGGGGCGATTCGCGGGCGGCTGCGCCCCGGCGGAAAGATGAAGGTCAGCGCCGTCGCTTCGGGAAACCCGTCCAATGCCCAGGCGGGCGAGCTCTCGTTCCTGAACAACGCCGTGGATCCGGGCACGGGAACGATCCTCTTGAAAGGCAGGTTTCCCAACGAGAATGAAGCCCTCTGGCCCGGTGAGTACGTTGAAGTGGTGCTGACCCTCGCGACCGAGCCGAAGGCGATCGTGGTCCCGTCCCAGGCTGTCCAGACCGGTCAGGCGGGACAATACGTCTGGGTGGTCAAGAACGATCTGACCGTGGAGTCCCGACCGGTAACCTTGAGCAGAACGCAGGGGCCGCTCGCCATCGTCGCGAAGGGGTTGGAAGCGGGCGAGCGGGTCGTCACCGACGGGCAGCTCCGGCTCGCGCCCGGAGCGAAGGTGCAGGTCCGGAGGCTCGAAGGGAAGGCCGCATGAGCATTGCCGAGATCTTCATCCGCCGTCCCGTCATGACCACGCTGGTCATGCTGGGGATTCTTCTCTTCGGGATCATGGGATACCGGCTGCTGCCCGTTTCAGACCTCCCGAACGTGGACTTCCCCACGATCCAGGTTTCGGCGAGCCTCCCCGGCGCGTCGCCGGAGACGATGGCTTCGGCCGTGGCGACCCCGCTCGAGAAGCAGTTCACGACGATCGCCGGGCTCGACTCGATGAACTCCTCGAGCATCCAGGGCATCACCCAGATCACGCTCCAGTTCAACCTCTCGCGCGACCTCGACTCCGCGGCGCAGGACGTCCAGGCGGCGATCGCGGTCGCCAACCGGCAGCTTCCGCCGGAGATGCCGAGCCCCCCCTCGTACCAGAAAGTGAACCCGGCCGACTCGCCGATCCTCTACCTCGCCCTCACTTCGCCGAGCCTTCCTCTCTACAAGCTCGACGAGTACGGACAGACGATGATGGCGCAGCGCATTTCGACGATCTCGGGCGTCGCGCAGGTCATCGTCTACGGCTCGCAGAAGTACGCCGTCCGGATCCAGCTCGACCCGCGCCAGCTCGCCACGCGCGGCATCGGAATCGACGAAGCCTCCGGCGCGGTCCAGAGCGCCAACGTCAACCTGCCGACGGGAACGCTCTACGGCCCGAGCAAGGCGTTCACGGTACAGGCGAACGGCCAGCTGACCGACGCGGAGGCGTACCAGTCCGTCATCGTGGCGTACCGAAACGGCTCACCGGTGCGGCTCGACCAGATCGGGAAGGTCACGAACAGCGTCGAGAACAACAAGACCGCGGCCTGGTTCATCACCGGCAAGAGCATGGAGCGTTCGGTGATCCTCGCGATCCAGCGCCAGCCGGGCACGAACACGGTCGAGGTCGCGAGCGCGATCAAGAACCTTCTTCCGACGTTCCGCAACCAGCTCCCTCCGTCTGCCAGCCTGAACATCCTCTACGACCGGTCCGAGTCGATCCGCGCGTCGGTCAACGACGTGCGCTTCACGCTCGTGCTGACGCTCTGCCTCGTCGTCCTGGTGATCTTCCTGTTCCTCCGGAACCTGTCGGCGACGATCATCCCGAGCCTCGCGCTCCCGCTCTCGATCGTGGCGACCTTCGCCGTCATGTACCTGCTCGGCTACACCCTCGACAACCTCTCGTTGATGGCGCTGACCCTCTGCGTCGGGTTCGTCGTGGACGATGCGATCGTCATGCTCGAGAACATCGTTCGCCACATGGAGATGGGCGAGGGCGTCCTCGAAGCCGCTTTCAAGGGGTCGAAGGAGATCGGCTTCACGATCCTTTCGATGACCCTGTCGCTGACGGCGGTCTTCATCCCCATCCTTTTCATGGGCGGCATCGTCGGCCGGCTCTTCCATGAGTTCGCCGTCACGATCGGGGTCGCGATCCTGGTGTCCGGGTTCGTCTCGCTGTCGCTGACGCCGATGCTCGCGAGCCGGTTCCTCCGGCCCGACCACGGCAAGAAGCACGGCCGCTTCTACATGGTCTCGGAGCGGTACTTCGATTCGATGGTCCGCGTATACGACCGGGGCCTGCGCTGGTCGCTCGCCCGCCGGCGCACGACGATGGCGGTCTCGGCGGTCGTCCTCGTCGCCACGGTCTTCCTTTTCCTGAAGATCCCGAAAGGGTTTCTGCCGAGCGAAGACAACAGCCAAGTGTTCGGCTTCACCGAGGCCGCGCAGGGGATCTCGTTCCAGGCGATGGGCGAGCACCAGATGGCCGTGGCGAAGGTCGTCCAGAAGGACCCGAACGTCGCCGCTTTCATGTCGAGCTACGGCTCGCGCGGCTCGATCAACGCGAGCAACTCGGGCGTCGTCTTCATGCGCCTGAAGCCGCGCAAGGAGCGCAAGCTCTCCGTCGACGGAGTCATCCAGGAGCTGCGGCCGAAGTTCGCGCAGATTCCGGGGATCAAGGTTTATCTCCAGAATCCGCCGCCCATCCGGATCGGCGGAAGCCTGACGAAGAGCCTATATCAGTACACGCTGCAGGACGCCGACACGAAAGAGCTCTATGAGTCCGCGCCAAAGCTCGAGCAGAAAATGCGCCAGCTCCCGGGATTCCAGGACGTCACGAGCGATCTCCAGATCGCCAACCCGCAGGTCCGCGTCGACATCGACCGCGACAAGGCGGCGGCCCTGCACCTGACGCCCCAGAAGATCGAGGAGGCTCTCTACACCGCGTACAGCTCGCGCCAGATCTCGACGATCTACGCGCCGAACAACGAGTACCAGGTCATCATGGAGCTCGACCCGCAGTACCAGGTGGATCCGGGGCAGCTCTCCGCGCTCTACGTGCGCAACTCCGACGGGCAGCTCATCCCGCTCGACGCCGCCGCGAAGCTGAGCCAGAACCTGGGACCGCTCGCGGTGACCCACGCCGGCCAGCTCCCTTCGGTGACGATCTCGTTCAACCTGAAGCCGGGCGTTTCGATCGGCGACGCGGTCGCCGCGGTCAACGGCGTGGCGAGACAGACGCTCCCCGCGACGATCACGACGAGCTTCCAGGGCACGGCGCAGGCGTTCCAGTCGTCCTTCCAGGGCCTGGGACTGCTGCTCCTGATGGCGATCCTCGTCATCTACATGGTGCTGGGGATCCTGTACGAGAGCTTCATCCATCCTTTGACGATCCTCTCGGCGCTCCCGTTCGCCGGCTTCGGCGCGCTCGTGACCCTCCTCATCTTCCACACGGAGCTGTCGATCTACGCGTTCGTCGGAATCATCATGCTCGTCGGTCTCGTCAAGAAGAACGGAATCATGATGGTGGACTTCGCGATCGAAGCTCAGCGCAAGGAAGGCAAGGACGCGCAGGCGGCGATCCACGAAGCTTGCCTCGTCCGTTTCCGTCCGATCATGATGACGACGATGGCCGCGCTGATGGGGACTCTCCCGATCGCTCTCGGCTTCGGTGCGGGCGCCGAATCCCGGCGGCCGCTCGGTCTCGCGGTGGTCGGCGGCCTTCTCTTCTCGCAGATGCTGACGCTCTTCGTGACGCCGGTCTTCTTCACCTATATGGAGCAGTTCCGCGAGTGGCTCGGCCGGCGGCGCGGAAAGGGGCGGCCCGCGAGAGAAGTGGTGGAGCCGCAGGCACCCGAGCGGGAGGAAGAGCGGATTCCCGCGGCCGCGGCCATGCGATCGGTCACGCCGGGCGTCTGACGCCCGCGATTATCTCGAAGGTCCGACGACCACCGTGATCGGCAGGGAGGCATCCTCCGGCCGGCGCGAGTTGACGACGAAGCGCTGCCCGTCCGAAGTCACGTCGTAGTGGTTGCGGGCCTCGACCGGCGGCAGGATTCGCGTCTGAAAGAGAGCGTGCGGCGTCCCGGCTTCGAGGCGCTCGCCCGCATGAATATCGACCGACATCACCTTGCGGTCGGAGGAGACGTAGAAGAGCTCTCTGCCGTCTCCCCTCCACCTCGGCTGAGTTCCGCCGCCGACCGATACCTGCTGCCGGTCGTTTCCGGCCGGGAAGCTCTGAACGTAGACCTCATTCGCTCCCGACTCGTCGGAGAAATAGGCAATCCATCGGCCGTCGGGGGAGAAAGCCGCCCCCGACTCGTTCGCGCTCGTCGCGATCAGCGGCCGGCTCGTCTTCTCCTGGAGGTCGCGCACGCCGATATCGAAGCGAAACGCCTTCCAGTCGACCGTTTCGTAGGCGATGTAGCGGCCGTCCCGCGACCAGTCGTCGAGCGGCGAGAAGGCCGGCAGCTGGAAGAGAAGCTTCGGTTTCTCGGAACTGCGCGTGTCGCGCATGAAAACGTCGCCGCGCGGGGGGGAGGCAAACGCAATGCGGCGGCCGTCCGGGTTCCACACCGCGGTCACGCTGTTCACCCCGGCCTCCGTCGGCATGCGGGTCATCGTCCCGCGGCCGAGGTCCGCGAGCCAGGTCTCGGTGAACCAGGAGCGTTGTTTGACACCGCGGGAGACCAGTACCGAGCGCCCGTCCGGAGAGAACATCGGCTCGAAGTGGGCGGCTGGAGCGCCGATCGGACCGAGCTCCTTGCCCGTCCGGTCGTACAGGAGGAGCTGGCTCTCCGAGAGTCCACCCGTCTGATAAGCGAGGACGCCGTTGGAGGAGACGGTAAACGCCGTCGCGAGTGTCGAGATGCCATCCCACCAGACGTCTTCGACGACCGGAGAGGCCTCTCCGGTCGGGCGCATCTCGCGCACGTCGAACGGCCGGCTCATCAAGCGATCGCTGGACCGATAGAGGAGATGGCCCGGCGCGGCGTAGACCGCGGCGGCGTCGGCCTCCGGGAGGATCCGACTCGTTTCGCTCGAGTCGATCGAACCGACGTACACCCCCATGACCTTCGGATCTCCGTAGCCGACGTAGTAGAGGAAGTGCCGCCCGTCCGGCAGGAAGCTCGGCCAGCGGTACACCTCTCCGTTCACGGACGTGAGCTGGGCAAGAGGCCGGGGCTGTCCGCCGGTGTCCGGCACCAGGTCGATCGACCCGCCGACGTTGGCGGAAAAGACGATCCTTCCGTCCGCTCCCCAGGCGCCGCCGCGGGCAGCCGCCGCGTCGCAGAGTGCCCGCGGACTCCCGCCGGCGGGGTCGATCCGTTTGAGCTTTCCGTCCGCGAAGAACGCGAGCGATCGGCCGTCGGGAGACCAGAAGGGAAACTCGGCGCCTTCGGTCCCCTCGAGCGAGCGCGTCTCGAGCGAATCGAGTGGCCGGAGGAGGAGCCGGTCACGCCCGTCGGGCCCGGTGGCGACGAACGCGAGCCGGGTGCCGTCGGGAGAGAGAGCGAGCATTCCTTCAAACGTGGATCCGGTGGGCGGCGGGACCGTGAAGCGGACCGCGGGGGCTCGAGCCGCTTCCCGCGCGCGCGGCCGCCAGGGACTGAAGAGGACGGCGAGGAGAGCGAGAAGCAGAAGGGCGGCTGCGACCCATCCCGCCATGCCGCGCCGACGGGAAGGCTTCGCGGCAGCCGCGATGGAAGCGACGGCACCGGATCCGAGCTCCGCGAGCTCCAGGGCGACGTCGCGGGCGCTCTGCCACCGCCGTTCTGGGTCCTTCGCGAGGCAGCGGCGCACCACCCGATCGAGGCCGGGAGGCGCGATCGGCTGAACCGTCGAGACCGGCGGCGGATCCCGCTCGAGGATCGCCGCGATCAGAGACGCCTGGCTGTGCGCCGCGAAAGCCTTTTTCCCCGTGGCCATCTCGTAGAGGACGGCGCCCAACGCGAAGATGTCGGTGCGGGCGTCGGTGTTCCCGCCTTCCAGCTGCTCGGGGGCCATGTACTGGAAGGTCCCGAGAATCGTTCCCTCCTGGGTCAGGCTCGGACTTCCTATCGCAGTTGGAGCGGCCGTGAGGTTGACTCCCGCCATGGGATGTTGCGCTGCGGCCGCTTGCTCTCTTCCGGTCGCGTCGAGCGACCGCTCAAATGTTTTCGCGAGTCCGAAGTCGAGCAGCTTCACCCCCGACTTCGTGATCATCACGTTGGCAGGCTTCAGGTCCCGATGCACGATTCCGTGCGCATGGGCGCGGTCGAGCGCGTCGGCGATCTCGATCCCGTGCCGGAGGACCTGCTCGATCGGCAGCGGCCCCTTCGCCAGCCGGTCGGCCAGCGTTTCCCCCTCGAGATACTCCATGACGAGGTACTCGACGCCCTCGGCGTTGCCGACGTCGTAGATCGCGCAGATGTGCGGGTGCGAAAGCTGCGAGATCGTCCGGGCCTCCCGCTCGAAGCGCTGTCGCGACTCGGCGGAGAGAGAGAGGTGGGCCGGCAGCACCTTGACCGCCACGGTGCGCTCGAGTCGCGTGTCGCGAGCCCGGTAGACCTCGCCCATCCCGCCGGCGCCGAGCGGCGCGAGGATCTCGTAGGGTCCGAGGAGAGAGCCGGCGCGAAGCGTCATAGAACGACTCGCGAGAGGATATAACCCGCCTTCGCGGAATGAGCGTTCTGCGCAGCGTCCTCCTCTCGGCCTCGGAGAGCCGGTGGCTCCGCGAGCGCGCGGTCCGGTATCCGTTCGTCCGCCGGGCCGTGTCGCGCTTCATGCCGGGCGAGGCGGCCGACGATGCCCTCGCGGCGTCGCGCGCTCTCGGCGTCGGAACGGTCCTGACCCGCCTCGGCGAGAACCTCGTGAGCGCGGCGGAGGCCGAAGACGTGACGAAGCACTACCTCGACGTCCTCGACCGCGTCCACGCAGAGCGGCTCGACGTCGAGATTTCCGTCAAGCTCACGCAGCTCGGCCTCGACTTCTCGCGCGAAGAGTGCGAGGCGCACCTGCACGATCTCGCCGAGCGCGCGCGCTCCCGGAACAACTGGGTCTGGGTGGACATGGAGTCGACGGCCTACACGGACATGACGCTCGAAATCTACCGGCGGCTTCGCGAGCGCTTTCCGAACACCGGCGTCTGCGTCCAGTCGTATCTCTACCGGACGGCGGCCGACGTCGAAGCTCTGATCGCGCTCGGCTCCGGGATCCGGCTCGTCAAGGGTGCCTATCGCGAGCCTCCGGACAAGGCGTTCCCGAAAAAGGAGGACGTGGACGCGAGCTACTTCCGCCTCGCCGAGCGGCTCCTCTCGCCGGGCTCCCGGGAAAAGGGGGTGCGCGCGATCTTCGGGACGCACGATCCGAATCTCGTCCGGCGCATCGAAGAGCTCGGCAGATCCAAGGGTCTTCCCCCGCGAGACGTCGAGTTCCAGATGCTCTACGGGATCAGCCGCTCCGAGCAGCTGCGGCTCGCCGCCGCCGGCCATCGGTTCCGGGTGCTGATCAGCTACGGCGAGGCGTGGTTCCCCTGGTACATGCGGAGGCTCGCTGAACGGCCGGCAAACGTACTGTTCGTCCTGCGCAGCCTGCTCGGCGGCTAGGCGCTGAGCGTCACTTCTTCAGCGCGGCCGGCCAGTTCGAGACGAGGGTGATCGGCGTGTTTTGCGCCGTCTGCGGAAGAACCGCCATCAGCTCGCGATCGCCGCTCGGGTCGCTCTGGAAAAAGATCGCATTGCTCGCGTCGAAAAGCACTCTCGGGACGCCGGTTTCGAATCCGGAGGCGTCGGCCTTGACCTGCACGGACATCTGATTCAGATCGAGTGCGAGATAGGTAATCTCCTTGCCGCCCTGGAGCCACTCGCCGCGCAGGGCTCCTCCGGCGGAGATCTGCCATTTGCTGCCCGGCCCGGGAAAGGGCGCGACGTAGAGCTCGGGCCTCCCGGACTCATCGGACGTGTACAGGACCCACCGTCCGTCGGGAGAAAACTGCGAAAACTGTTCGTCGAACTGTGTTGCGAGAAAAGGGAACGGCTTGCGATCGCCGAAGAGCGGCAGGATCCAGATGTCGGACTTCGTCCTGGCGGCCGCTGCGAGAGTTTCGTAGGCGAGATAACGCCCGTCCGGCGACCACGATTTTGGACAGATATCGCCGCCGCCCTGAAGGAGCGTCTCCTCTCCGCCGCCGCCGCTCGACGGCTTCGCGACGATCCTCGTGAGAAGCGTTTTCTCCATCCGGCTGAAGGCGATCCGGCTTCCGTCCGGAGACCAGACCGGACAGATCGATTCACCGGAGCCGAAACTGAAACGCGTCCGGGTGCCGCGGGCGAAGTCGGAGAGCCAGATGTCGCCGGCCCCGGTGGTCGAATCGCCGACTTCAGCGGCCAGGCGCTTTCCGTCGGGAGAGATCGAGAACATCCGGTAGTCGATCGGATCGCCGAACGGCGCGCCGATCGGCTTTCCCGATCTGTCGTACCACGCGAGGCGCGCCTTCGAGCCGCCGGTCCCCCCCGCGTAGACCAGGACCCCGTTGTCCGAAGCGGAGAAGGCCGCCCGGAAATAACTGGGATCGTAAAGAACCGAGTCGCCGAGCGGAACCGGGTCGCCAGTCAGACGAAGGCGCTTCGCGTCGAAGGGCTGAGCGAGGAGCGTCTTCTCGAGCACGTAGATCAGGTAGCCGGACGCGAAGGCGATGTTCGATCGGGCGTGAAGAAGAAGCCTTCGATCTTTCGACTCGAGGGACGCGAGGTAGATCACGTTCATCTCGCTTCCGGTGCCGGCCGCGTGCGTTCCGGCCATGTAGAGGAAGTGGCGGCCGTCCGGAAGAAACGTCGCCCAGCGGTGTGTCGTCTCCCCTTTCGATTCGTCGAGCCGCGTCACCGGAGTCGCGGCGCCGCCGCCGGCGGAGACGCGATGGACCACGACGGTCGAATCGGGCGAGAAGAGGATCACCCCGTCCCGGTTCCAGGATCCCGACCTTCCCCGCTTCGCATCGCACACGGTGAGCGGTGGCCCGCCGGCGGCGTCGACCTTTTTCAATTTCCCTTCCGCGAAGAAAGCGATGAACCGGCTGTCGGGGGACCAGAACGGCCATGTCGCCCCTTCCGTCCCCGGAATCGACCGAGCGGCGACGGCATCGAGCGGCCGAAGCCAGAGCAGCTTCTTGCCCGACGCGTCTTTGGCCACGAATGTGATCCGCCGGCCGTCGGGCGATATGGTCAGCGATCCGGAGTCCTCGCCTCCGATCTCGAAAGCCGTCTTCTCCGGCGGCAGGATCGAGGAGCGTATCGTCGCGGCTTCGACCGGCGCGCGGCGGAAATATCCCAACGTCGCGAACACGGCCGCGAGAATCGCTCCAGCGGCAACACCCCAGGCCACGCGCTCCCGGCTCCGGCGCCGCGAGACGACGACCGCGGGCGCTCCCGCCTGCGAGCCGCCTTCGACGATCCACTGGAGCTGGAGCTTCGCGTCGTGCGCGGTCTGGAAACGGTCCTCGGGGTCCTTTGCGAGACACGTGCGGACGACCCGGTCGAACGCCGGCGGCGTCATCGGCTGGATCGTCGAGACCGGCACCGGCTCCTCCTTCATGATGTTCGAGATCAACGAAGCCCGGCTCGTGCCGGAGAAGGCCTTCCGGCCCGTCGCCATTTCGTAGAGCACGGCACCGAAGGCGAAGATGTCCGTGCGCGGATCGGCTTCGTGCCCTTCGAGCTGTTCGGGCGCCATGTACTGGAACGTCCCGAGGATCGTCCCTTCCTGGGTGAGGTTCGCGCTCCCCACCACCGTTGGCAGGGCCGTGACGTTGGCTCCTGCCATGGGATGCTGCCCAGCCGCCGCTTGCTCTCTACCGATCGCCTCGAGCGACCGCTCGAGTGTCTTCGCCAGACCGAAGTCCAGGAGCTTCACTCCCGACTTCGTGAGCATCACGTTGCCCGGCTTCAGGTCGCGGTGGACGATTCCCTGCCGGTGTGCCTTGTCGAGCGCGTCCGCGATCTCGATTCCGAAGCGAAGCACCTGCTCCGTCGGGAGAGCTCCCCGGGCGAGGCGATCCTCGAGCGTCTTCCCGTCGAGGAGCTCCATGACGAGGTACTCGATCCCGCTTTCGCGCCCGACGTCGTAGAGCGCGCAGATATGCGGGTGAGAGAGCTGCGAGATCGTGCGGGCCTCGCGCTCGAAGCGCTGGCGCACCTCTTCGGAGGAGGAGAGATGTTCCGGAAGGACTTTGATCGCGACGCTTCGATCGAGGCGGGTGTCGCGCGCCCGGTAGACCTCGCCCATGCCGCCCGATCCGAGCAGCGCAAGGATCTCGTAAGGCCCCAGCCGGGTGCCCGATGTCAGCGGCAAGCCGGCGTCAGGATATACCGCGACTTCGAGGCCTGAACTCTAGGAACCGCCGCGGCCGGAGCCGTAGCAGGCGCGGAAGAGATCGGCGCTCGAAAGCGGCTGGAGTCCGCGAAGGCCTCGTGCGTCACGGCGAATCACGCGAACCTCGCGGATGGGGCTCGTGACGACCCGGTTGCCGAACTCGAGTCGCAGGCCGCGTGCCGCGACCAGGTCGCGCTTGATCGCTGTCCCTCCCCACGTGCAACCGGTGATCGAGGTCGTGGCGGGAGAGAGGCCGTTGCGATCGAACCAGCCGCCGGAGATCGAATACGTTCCCTCGTCCTCGACCTGGATCGTGTAGAGCGAGTTCTCGGTCGAGACGAGCACCTGGTCGCCGCGGCAGAGGTCGCCTTTCCGGATGGCCTCGAAGTGCCCCATCTGGTGGAGGATGGCGTCGACGGTTCGGACGCGGGCGATCAACGATCGAGTCCTTTCGGAAAGCCTAGCACGTCGGCCTCCGTCACCCCCGTGTCAGAGAGTCGCACGGAAATGCTCCCATTGGTCCTTCATACGCAAAAGAAAGGCCTGGAATTCCGGATCGCCGCGAAGCTTGTCGAGGAAAGGGTCTTTCTCGAAAAGCGGGTAGCAGGGCATCCCGTCGTCGGCCGTTCGCTCGAGCCAGGACAGCGCCTCCTTTTTCCTCCCGAGGAGCGCGTACGCCGTCGCGAAGTTGTACTCGGCGTGGTGGAAGTGCGAGCTGCCCTTTCCCTGAGACACCGCGAAGGAGATGTTCCTTTCCGCTCCCGCGGAATCGCCTTTCAACGCCGCGAGGACGGCGGAAGTGCTCGCGCTGTCGGACGACGCTTCCCCGCCGTGCGCCGGGTTCTCGAGCGGGTTCGCCGCGAGGGCAAGTGCCTCGTCGAGCCTCCCCATGTGCGCCAGCACGAGAGGTACCTGGAAGTCCTTGCGGAACTGCGGGAGCGCCCGGAATCCCGCGAGGGCTTCCTCGTACCTTCCCTGATACATCCGGATCCGCGGGATCCGATAGAGCGCGTTCAGCTCGCGCGGCTCGATCTTGAGAGCCTTGTCGTATTCGTCGGAGATCTGACCCTCAATGTGGCAAGTGGAGACCTGACCCCGTCCACGCCGCCATCCCGCCCACGACGTTCGTCACTTTCGTGAAGCCCTGCTGCTCCAGGATGCTCGTCGCAATCGAGGAGCGGAAACCTCCGGCGCAGATCGCGGCGAGCGGCTCGCTCCTGTCGAGCTCGCCCACGTTCTGCGCGAGCGTGTTCAGCGGCAGATGGACGGCGTTCGGGATGTGTCCCGCCTGCCATTCCGCCGGCCGCCGCACGTCCACCACACGACGCACTCGGCCTTCGCGAAGGCGAGCGTCGAGCTCCTCGACGTTCACCTGCTCCATCGTCGCGAGTGGCAGCCACGCGCGGTCCCACTCGAGGATCCCGCCCGCGAGATAGCCGGCAACGTTGTCGATCCCCACGCGCGCGAGGCGCGTTCTCGCCTCGCGGACCTGTTCTTCGTCCTCGGCGACGAGGAGGACCGGGGCCCGGGGCGAGACGAGCGCTCCCGCCCAGGACGCGAACTGCCCGGACAACCCGATGTGGAGAGAGCCCGGAACGTGGCCGGCGCCGTACTGCGCCGCGGGACGCGTGTCGAGGACGACCGCGCCCTTCTTTTGGAGCGCTTCGACGTCGCGAGGAGCGAGCGCCGCCGGGTCGGGAAGCTCGGCCAGCTCGGACGCGCCGCCGCGATTGATGGCGACGTCCCGCGAGAAGTACGCCGGGGCCTCCGGCAGGTCGGTCGTCATCATCTGAACGAACTCTTCCTTCGGCATCGGACGCAGCGCGTAGTTGAATTGCCGCTCTCGGCCGATCGTGGAGCTCGTGTCGCTCGAGATGTTGCGGCCGCACAGCGACCCGGCGCCGTGCGCCGGATATACCTCGACCGAGTCCGGGAGCGTGAGGAGCTTCCCGTGCAGCGAGTCGTACAGCATCCCGGCGAGCTCCTGCGCGCTCATCTTCGACCCGAGCAGATCCGGCCGGCCAACGTCCCCGATGAAGAGCGTGTCACCGGTCAGCACGGCCTTGGGAACGTTCGATGACGCCCGATCGATCACGAGAATGGAAACCGACTCGGGGGTGTGCCCCGGAGTCTCGAGAAAGCGCAGCGTGACTTGACCCACGTGGATATCGTCGCCTTCCTCGACCGGCACGTGATCGAACCGCGCCCCGGCCTTCGCGCCGAAGTAGATCTTCGCCCCCGTCCGGCGGGCGAGCTCCTGGTGCCCCGAGACGAAGTCCGCATGGAGGTGCGTTTCGATGACGTGCTGGATCTCGAAACCCTGGGCGTGCGCTTCGTCGATGTACGTGTCGACGTCCCGGCGCGGGTCGACGACAGCGGCCTCGCCGTCCGATCCGATCATGTAGGACGCGTGCGCGAGACAGCCGAGGTAGAACTGCTTGAAATACATTCCGGGGCCGGATCTTATTCTTCGGCCGGGCTTCGCTCGATCTCCACCGCAAAATCCGGAGTGGGTCGCAGGCGCAGGCTCGCCAGCCGGCAGGGCCAGCCTTCCCGTTCGATCCGCGCTGCCACGCGCCGCCAGATCCAGGCGGCGAGATTCTCGGCGGTCGGGGGGACGTTCGCGAACTCGGGTACGTCGCGATTCAGATTCCGGTGGTCCAGAGGCGCATCCACTTCTTCCCTGAGGATCCGATCGAGGTCCGTCAAGTTGACGACCATCTCGGAGTCCGGATCGATCGGGCCTTCGACCGAGACCTCCAGCGTGAAGTTGTGACCGTATCCGTGTGGCCCCTCGTTCCCGTAGACGGCGCGGTTCTTCGCTTCGCTCCAGTCCTTCCTCCAGAGGCTTCGCCCGGAGTTGAAATGGATCGTGCGCGAGAGCCGCACCACGGTTCGAAGCTAGCACACGGTTCCGGCTCCGCTAGAATTCCGGTCGCCGCAGCCGCAGCACGCCATGAATCTGTATTCGAGCGCTTCGGAGCTGGAGGAAGACCTGGACCGATCCGCGACCGTGAGCCGCAACGGATCGCTCGCGGTCACGAACGCGCCCCGGTTCCGGGAAGAAATCTTAGACGGTCTCGTCTGGACGGCGGTCTTCGGCGGGCGCGACGCGAAAGAAGCGGCCCGCGCCACGATCCGCCAGGCGGCCGCTTCCCTCGGGATCCTTCCGGCGTCGGTCTTTCCGCTCTATCAAGCGCGCGGCCGGGGTGAGTTCTCGGGTTTCACGGTCCCAGCGATCAACGTCCGGATGCTCGCGTACGACACTGCCCGCGCGGCGTGCCGCGCCGCCCGACGCCTCGGCGTCGGAGCGCTCATCTTCGAAATCGCGCGCAGCGAGATTGGGTACACCGAGCAGCGGCCGGGCGAGTACGCAGCCGTCATTCTCGGCGCGGCGATTCGCGAGGAGTGGGAGGGTCCGATCTTCCTGCAGGGCGACCACTTCCAGACCAACCCGAAGAAGATGCAGATCGATCCGGACAAGGAGATCGCCGCGATCGAAGCGCTGATCGACGAAGCCATCGCCGCGAGCTTCTTCCAGATCGACATCGACACTTCGACGCTCGTAGACCTCTCGAAGCTGACCCTCGAAGAACAGCAGGCCGTCAACTCCGCGCTCACGGCGCGCTTCACGAAGTTCATCCGCGACCGCGAGCCGAAAGAAATGCCGATCTCCGTTGGAGGCGAGATCGGCGAAGTCGGCAAGGCCAACTCGACGCCGGAAGAATTCCGCGCTTACATGAACGAGTACCGCCGGGAGCTCGGCGACGGAATAGGGATCTCCAAGGTGTCGATTCAGACCGGCAGCTCCCACGGCGGCGTGGTCGGCCCGGATGGCACCGTTCAGCGCGTCCAGATCGATTTCGAAACGCTGCGTCGCATCTCGAAGGTCGCGCGGGAGGAATATCATCTGGCTGGCGCCGTCCAGCATGGCGCATCCACGCTGCCAGCGGAATTCTTCGGCAGCTTTCCCGATCACGACTGCGCCGAGATCCACCTCGCGACCGAGTTCCAGAACATGGTCTACGACCATCCGGCGTTCCCGCTGCCGCTCAAGCGGGAGGTCGAGCGCTGGCTCTTCCAGCGGATGGCGGACCAGAAGAAGAAGGGCGAGACCGAGAGCCAGTTTCTCTACAAGACCCGCAAGCAGGCGATCGGAGCGTTCAAGGAGCAGGTCTGGAACCTGCCTTCCGGTACGCGGGAGGCGATCCGCGGGTCGCTCGAGGCGAAGTTCGCGTTCCTCTTCGAGAAGCTCGCCGTGGCGAACACCCGAGAGGTGGTCGCCCGCTACGTGAAG
>WNFY01001350.1_pt1 | contig 23485 bp, 24 predicted proteins | sample 5400091 | NCBI WGS metagenome assembly WNFY01 (sample SAMN13153364, study PRJNA577476) | soil metagenome | isolation source: 60 cm soil or saprolite under grassland replicate 1 | place: USA:California | collected 2016-06-15 | reverse complement strand
TCGACGGCAGGGGTGACGCGATCGGTGATCCCGCGATCCAGCGGGTCATCGCGCGGGCGCGGCGGACAGCCGGGCCGGGATTCACCGTGCAGCTGGGCGGCACGCCGGTGCAGAAGGTGGAGAAGCCGCAGTTCGGGACCAGCGAGGCGCTCGGGACCCTGGCCGCGGTACTCATACTGCTGCTGGCGTTCGGGTCGGTGATCGCCATGGTGCTGCCTGTCGTGACCGCGATCGTCGCCGTGGCGACCTCGTTCGGCCTGCTGGACCTGCTCAGCCACCTGCCGTCCTTCGCGCCCGAGCTGGCCGCGCTGGTCGGCCTGGGCGTCGGTATCGACTACGCGCTGTTCGTCGTGACGAGGTACCGGGGCGCCAGGGACGCGGGAGCGGAACCGGAGGACGCCGTGGTAACGGCCATGGCGACCTCGGGCCGGGCCGTGGTGTTCGCCGGATCTACCGTGGTGCTGTCCCTGCTCGGCCTGTTCCTGCTTGGCCTGCCGTTCATCTACGGGGCGGCGCTGGGCGCGGTTATCGCCGTCCTGCTGGTCATGATGGCGTCGGTGACGCTGCTGCCCGCGGCTTTGGGGTTCGCCGGCGCCAACATCGACCGGCTGCGGGTGGGCCGACGGCGCGTTTCCGGCTCTTCCGGCCGCACGGGCTTCTGGGAGGCGTGGAGCCGGCGGGTGCAGCGGCACCCGTGGCTGGCCGGCGGCGCGGCCATCGGCGTGCTGCTGGTGCTGGCGGTGCCGTTCCTCTCGCTCCGGCTAGCCTTCACCGACGCGGGCACGAACCCGGCGTCATACACCTCGCGCCAGGCCTATGACCTGCTGGCGAAGGGATTCAGCCCGGAGACCAACGGCCCGCTGGTGGTGGCGGTCGCCCTGCCGCGCCCGGCCGACGGCGCGCCGCTGGCCGTGCTGCGGGCCGACCTGGCCGGCCAGCCGGATGTGGAGTACGTCGGCCCGGCGCAGTACAACCCGGGCCGCACCGCCGCCGCGCTCACCGTGATCCCGCGTACCTCCCCCCAGGACGCCTGCACCTCGGCGCTGGTCCGGCAGCTCAGGGACACGGTGGTGCCGCGGGCCACCTCCGCGGCCGCCATCATGATCTGCGTCTTCGCCGCCTTCGTCCTCGGTGACCTGCGGGTGCTACGCGTCATCGGGCTGGGCATGGCGGTGGCGGTCCTGCTGGACGCCACGCTGGTGCGGATGGTGGCGACGCCCGCCGTGCTGCGGCTGACGGGCCGGGCGAACTGGTGGTTCCCGGCGCGGCTCGAGCGCGTCGTCCCTGGCTTCCTGGCCGAGGTCCAGCCGGGCCTCGCCACCGTCGGCCGGCCTGGCCGTCTCATCACGAAAGGAACATCATGAAGGTTCTGGTCATCGGGCACCTGACCGGCAAGGACATCAGACCGCACCTGGAAGCCGAAGGCCGCGCGGTGGCCGGGCTCCGCGCGGACGGCCTCATCCGCGACGTCTTCCTCAAGGCGGACCGGACCGGCCCGATCCTGCTCCTCAACGACACGACCGCCGCCGAGGCGCCAGGCCGACTCGCGAGCCTGCCCTTCATCGAGCACGATCTCGTCACCTTCGACTACATCGAACTCAACGACACCAGCCCCGCCTGATAAAAGTCGGGCCAGGGGCGGAAACGGGTGGCCCGAGCGAGGTCGCCCGGCACCTGCGGGCGGGCCGCACGGGGCACGTTTAGCCGAGGGCCGAATCGGGGCGCGGGAAGCTGGTGGTGAAGGCGTAGCGGGAGGCGCGGTACAGGTGCCGGGCGAACTCCACCGGGCGGCCGGACTGGTCGTAGGCGATGCGCTCCATGGTCAGCAGGGCGGTGCCGCGGGTCTCGTTGAGCGTGCGGGCCTCGGCGGCCGAGGCGTTCTTGGCCCCCATCCGCTGGGTCGCCGAGTACAGCCCGACGCCGGACGCCCGGAGCAGTTCGTAGAGCCCATGCTCCTCGAGCATCTCGACGTTCAGCTGGACGAGCCCGGCCGGCAGGTAGTTGTGCATCAGGGCCATCGGCTCGCCGTCGGCCAGCCGGATCCGCTCCAGTGACATCACCAGGGCCCGCTCGGGCAGCTGCAGCGCCTGCGCGACTTGGTCGCTGGCGTGGCTGACCTCGGCCTTGAGCACCCGGGTGGCGGGCGTCCGGCCGCTGGCCACCAGGTCGTCGTAGAGGCTGGTCAGCTCCACGTTGCGATCGATCCGCTCGTTTGCCACCACGGTCCCCGCGCCGCGCTTGCGCACCACCAGCCCCTTGTTGGCCAGATAGAGGAAGGCCGCCCGCACCGTCGGCCTGGACAGGCCGAGCATCCCTGCCAGCTGGACCTCGTTCTCCAGCCGGGTTCCGACCTTGAGCGCGCCGGACCTAATGGCCGATTCGAAGTGCTGAGCCAGCTGGAAGTAGAGCGGCACCGGACTGGTCCGGTCGATGCTAATCGGGCCGCTGGAGCTTGGTTCGCGTTCAGGCATCGTCGACATCCGGCGGTGGCTAGGCTCGTTTGTTTGTACATTCTAACCACTGCAGAGTTAGCTCGGAAACCGGATCGTTATGATCGCCGCGGGCTTCCCGCAGCGGGGTCCCGTCACTTGAGGACCACGTAGATCGCAATTGCCGATGATCTCAGCATCCCGGAGCAGCTAACCTGGGAGGACGGTCCGGAGGACCGGTTGCGGAGCCGTGGCCAGCCGGTTCCGCCATTATTTCCAGTTTGTTCATACGTATTTACAGGCTCTTGACAGGTCATAAGCGTTTGGGGCGACCATCCAGTACCGGCCGCCGGGGCTCATGAGACAGGCTCGGGCGGTCACGGGGTCAGCCCGGCTGCATCGGTGAAGCGGCCCGCCCGAACCGCGTCGACGAGTAGCTCGAGGTCTGCGGGCGGCGCCTGCCCGTGGCCGGTGAAGGCGGCGAGCTCGCGCAGCAGGCGAAGCGCCCGCCCGGTCCCCTCCCCCAGGCGGGGAAACCGGCGCAGGTCGATGGCCTGGGCCGCGACGAAAAGCTCGAGGGCGACAACCCGCGCGGCGAGGTCGGCCATGGCGGCCAGGCGCCGCGCCGACAGCGGGGCCATCGTCATGCGGTCCTCGATCCCCTCGGCCTTGCTCGAGCTCACGACCTCGAAGGAAACCGGGTGGGCGAGCGCGCGTGCCTCGGCGGCGATCGACTGAGCGGCGACAGCGAACTCGGCGAGCGCGTCCTCGCCGGTGTCCGGCTCCGCGGCAAGCCCGGCCGGGAGGCCGGACAGCGGGCTCTGCAGGAGCTTGACGGTTCGCTCGGCGGCACTGGTCACCACCGTCGCGAGGGCGATGCGGGCGAAGTCGAGCGCGGCGGCGACCGGAACCACGTCGAGATTGCCGACCGACACGATGCGCCGTTCCGCCAGGATGACGGCGGGGTTGGCCGGGGTGGAGTTCAGCTCAGTCTCGATCGTGGCCCGGGTAAAAGCCAGGGTGTCCCTGGCCGCGCCGAGGATCTGGGGAATGCTCCGGAAGGTGAGCGGGTCCTGCAGGTTCCGGGCGTGACCGGGCTCGAACAGGGAGCTCCCGGCGAGCAGCGCGCGGAGGCGGCCGCTCGCCGCGGCCAGGCCCGGGTGGGGTCGGATCTCGGCGACCACGGGATGGAGGATGCTGAGGTTGCCCGCGAACCCCTCGAGCGCGAGCGCGGCGGAGACTTCGGCTTCCCCGAGTAGCCGTGAAGCGGCGAGTTGAGCCAGCCCGGCCCAGCCGGTGGCGAAGGCGTTGTTATTGATCAGCGCCAGGCCTTCGTTTTCTTGCAGAACGAAGCCGGTCTCGCGGACCAGCCCTTCAGCGAGGTCGGCCAGGGGACCCAGATCAGCCTGCCCCACCGAACCGAGGCTGCGCACGGTCGGCGAGACACCGCGGTTCAAGGCATCGACGATCATCTCGGCGAGTTCGGGGCGCACCCCGGCCGCGCCCTTGGCGTAACCGTTCACCAGGCAGGCCATCGCGGCCCGCACCACCGTGGGAGGGGCGGGCGTTCCCTGGGCGATCAGGTGATTCCGGATCAGGGTCTGGCTGAAGCCTCGGCGGCCCGCAGCGTCGAGCGTGACGCGCTTTCGCTCGGCGACAGCGGTCGTCAGGCCATAGACGGCCGCCTCCGATCGCATGGCCTCCTCGACAACCTTCCGCGCCTCGGCCATCCGCTCACGCGCCGCCGGGGCGAGAATGGCCTTGTCCCGCCCCTCAGCGACGGCCGCGAGGGACTCGATCGTCAGCGAGGCGCCGTCAAGCACCACCATCAGCGCTCCCCTCCTCGGCCAGTGCTTCAGCCGCGACATCTCCGGCGCGGAGCCCGGCCCGCCGCTCATATTGACACACCGGAGTAGGCTGGCGCGCACCTGGTTACAAGTTCGCGCCCCGGGTGGGCCGGGTGCTGGCCCAGTTCGCGCTGCAGCGGGGCACCATGTACTACACCGGGCGCTTCACATCGGCCAGGTTCGGCGGGGTTGCGGAAGGGGTGGTTTCGTGAGTGAGCTGGAGGGGCGCGTGAGCTCGTCGATCATGGAGCGGCTGGGGGCGGGCGCGGTGCTCGGCGCCGAGGGCTACGTCTTCGAGCTGGAGCGGCGCGGCTACATCAAGGCGGGCCCGTTCGTGCCCGAGGTGGTGCTCGACTACCCGGACGCCGTGCGTGAGCTGCACCGCGAGTTCCTGCGCGCGGGCGCGGACGTGATGGTGGCGCTGACCTACTACGCGCACCGGGAGAAGCTGCGCGACGTGGGCCGCGAGGGCGACCTGGAGGCGATGAACCGGCAAGCGGTGCGGCTCGCCCGCGAGGTGGCGAGCGAGGGCGACGCGCTGGTGGCCGGCAACGTCTGCAACACCTGGGCGTATGACCCGGACGACCCGGCGACCGGGCAGACCGTTCGGGCCATGTACACCGAGCAGCTCGGCTGGGCGGTCGAGGAGGGCGTCGACTTCGTCATCTCCGAGACCAATGACTACCTCGGCGAGGCGCTGATCGCGGTGGAGGTCATCCGCGACCTGGGCCTGCCCGCGATGGTCACGCTGGCGCCGACGCAGCCGGACCAGACTCGCGACGGCTACGGATACGCGGAGGCGTGCCGGATCCTGGCCGCCGAGGGCGCGCAGGTGGTCGGCCTGAACTGCGACCGCGGGCCTTTGACCATGCTGCCGCTCATCGCGGACATCCGGGAGGCCGTGGACTGCGCCGTCGCCGTCCAGCCGGTGCCATACCGGACCGATGCGGCCGCCCCGACCATGGAGACCCTGCGGTCGGCGGACGGTGAGCGGGCCTTCCCCATCGCGCTCGACTCCTTCACCTGCACGCGGTTCGAGATGGCACAGTTCGCCTCGCAGGCCCGCGAGCTCGGCGTGGACTACGTGGGCATCTGCTGCGGCGCAGGTCCGCACCACGTCCGGGCCATGGCCGAGGCACTGGGCCGCGTGGTCCCGGCCAGCAAGTACTCGCCGTCGATGGACCTGCACCCGATGTTCCGGGCCGACCTCGCGACCAAGGACGCCGCGTTCCTGCACTCCTGGTCCGCCTGAGGGGGCAGGTCTACCCGGCCGCGCAGGGCAGCAGGCCGTAGGTCTGCTTGGCGACCAGGATGTGCATCACCGCGGAGTCGACTTCGGACCGGAACGCGGGATCGCGCTTCATCTTGGCCAACACCGCGGCGTCCATGGTGGCGGCCGCAGGCAGGCTCTCCGAGAGGATCATGTCCCCGCCGGCGTCCACGAAGCTGATGGCGCGGGCGGCCGGGGACAGGCTCGCCACCGCCGCGGCCGCGCCCATGTCGTCGGAGATGATCACGCCGCCGAAGTGCATCCGCGTGCGCAGCAGTGTCCGCATTGTGCGGGAGGAAAACACCGCCAGATGGCGGGGGTCGATCCGCGGGTAGCTGGCCAGGGAGACCATGACGAACGGGACGCCCGCGTCGATGGCGGCCTGGAAGGACCCGAGGTAGGGGTCGCCCGGGGCGGTCACCGGGTCGACGACCCCGGCGGTGAGGTCGGTGTTGCCCGTTACCCGGCCCAGCCCGGGGAAATGCTTAGCGGTGGCGGCGACTCCCGCCTGCCGCAATCCGCGCAGGAACGCCACGCCGTGCGCCGCCGCCGTTTGCGGATCGGTGCCGAACTCGCGCCGCAGCGCACCGATCGGCTGGTTCCGCCCGGCGGTCCCGGGCGGGACGACGTCCATGACCGGGGCCAGGTCAAGGTTGACGCCGGGCTGCTTCAGCTCGCGCCCCCACCCGGCGGCCTCCCGCTTCAGGGTGCCGGGGGCCAGCTCCCCCTGGGTCACGGCCGACGGGATCGCCGCGAAGCCCGGCCCGCGCAGCCGCTGGACCTCGCCGCCTTCCTGGTCAGCGGCGATGAAGAACCGGACCCCCGCGGTGGCCGCCGCGGAGGCCAGCGCCTGGTCGGCCGCTGTCACCTGCCGGATTTCGGCCAGGCTGGCCGTTGTGGTGGTGCCGAACATCAGGGAGCCGAAATGATAGGCCGCGACCGCGCGGGCGACCACGGAACCGGGGCTGCCGGCGATGCCGACCGCGAACAATTGGCCAGCCCGCTGGGCCGTGGTCATCCGGGCGAAGACCCGGGCCGCGCAGGAAAGCGGCTTGGGTGCCTGCGGCGACGGCGACGCCTGCGTGGCCGCGGGACGCGCGGAAACGGCCGCCGCCGTGGGGGTTCCGGGGGCCCCGGACGCCGGGGCGCCGCCAGAGATGGGATCGCATCCCGAGCAGGCCAGCGCCAGCGAGAGAACGCCGCCGATCAGAGCGCCGGCTACCTGGTGCCTGACCATGCCACCGGATTTCCTGCAGGTAACGTTGCCGATCCCGCACGCTATCACCGTCAGGCATGGCCAGGGCGCGATCGCCGAGATCAGCTGCGGGAGGGTCGGCCGGGGCCCCGCACGCGGCGCCGGTCTGGGGGGTGGTGACCGGCCAGACGCTCTACTTGTACAGCGAGCGGAGCACGGTGAAGGCGCGCAACGTCGCGGCCGACCCGCGGGTCGTCGTCCACCTGGAGAGCGGTGAGGACGTCCTGATCGTCCGCGGGGTGGCCGAGGACATCGGCCCGCCGGCGACGGTTCCCTCGGTGGTCACGGCGCTCGCGGCCAAGTACACCAGGCCGCAGGACCGGCAGTACCTGCCGGACCACGATCCCGACTTCGACGTGGTCTGGGCGATCCGGCCGCGGTCGGCGATGGCGTGGCGGCTGGACGACTACGACGCCTCGCAGCGCCGCTGGCCGACATTATGGTGGAAGAACCGCCCGTACAGATTAGGAGCCCACATGGACAGCGCGGAGTTGCGCGCCCTGCAGCAGCCGCTCAAGGACGCCTACCGGGAGGACCCGGAGCAGGCGGTCGTCACGCTGCGGGCCCGCGGCCAGCTGGACGAGGCCGTCTCCTGTTCGGTGGAGACCGGGCGGGCGCTGGCCGTCGCGGGCCTGCACCCGGCGACCGGCGGGGACGGCACCCTGCTGTGCTCGGGTGACATGCTGCTGCAGGCGCTGGTGGCGTGCGCCGGGGTCACGCTGCGGGCGGTGGCCACCTCGCTGGGGATCGACGTGGCCGGGGGCACCGTCGCGGCAGAGGGTGACCTGGACTTCCGCGGCACCCTGGCGGTCAGCAAGGACGCGCCGGTCGGGTTCCGGGCCATCCGGCTGGCCTTCGACCTGGACACCGACGCCAGCGCCGAACAGGTCCAGACGCTGATCAAGCTGACCGAGCGGTATTGCGTGGTGTATCAGACGCTGTCCCGGCCTGGCGAGATGGCTATCTCCGTGACCCAGGCCGCCCGGGCCTGATGCGGGAGCTGTGGCCGCCGGCCATATCCGTGGCCTGTTCTGCATACGATCCAGTATGCTGCTTGTATGAGTGATACCACGATCCGGCTGGATAGCGCGGTGCGTGACAAGCTTCGCGCGCTCGCCGATGAGGATCATGTCACGCTCGGCGATCTGCTCAGCGGGCTGGCGGAGCGTGAGCAGTACCAGCGTGAGATGCGGCGTGCCAACGAGGTCATGGACCGGATGCGTGGCGAGGACCCCGCGGCATGGCAGGAGTACCTGTCCGAGCTGGGCGCATTCGAGGCAGGCACGGCCCGCGACGGGCTGACGGCAGCCCCGTCCGACTGGCCTGAGTACAACGACGCCGGAAGCGCGGCAGGTGCCCTACCAGGCCGGTGACGTGCTGCTTGCCGACCTGGATCAGGTGGCGGGCCACGAGCGAGGAGGCAGGCGTCCCGTACTGGTACTCTCCGGCTCGTCCTATAACGAGCTACGCAACGAGCAGCTCATCGTGGCCGCGATCACCAGCCGCCAGCGCGGGCTGCCGTTTCATATCCCCGTTGGCGCCGATTGCGGGCTGCGCATGCCGAGCTGGGTTCAGTCCGAATCGGTCCGAGCCATCTCGGCGCAGCGGGTGATCAGGCACCTAGGACGCGCCCGCCCGGAGACTGTAGCCGAGGTCCGCAACCGGGTCATCAGCTTTCTCCGCGACTGGTAGAGCCACCGATAGAGCCGCCTGCTGCATAACCCGGTATTTCCGATCTGGCACCTCAGGATTAGGCTAAGGCGGGAATGGATACGATCCCGCCGATACCTGACCATTCCTCTGGGGAGGAACCGTGAGTAGCACCGAAACCTACGTTGCCAATGCCGAACGGTACGCCGCCAGCTTCGACAAGGGGCACCTGCCGCTGCCACCCGCCAAGCAGACCGCCGTGGTCGCCTGCATGGACGCCCGGCTCAACCCCTACGGCGTGCTCGGGCTCTCCGAAGGCGACTCGCACGTGATCCGCAACGCGGGCGGCGTGGTGACCGACGACGTCATCCGATCCCTCGCCATCTCCCAGCGGCTGCTCGGCACGAACGAGATCATCCTCATCCACCACACCGACTGCGGCATGCTCACCTTCCGCGACGACGACGTCAAGGCCCAGATCGAGGCCGACACCGGCATCCGGCCCTCGTTCGCGCTGGAGGCCTTCGGCGACCCGGACGCCGACGTGCGCCAGTCCATCGCCCGGATCAAGGCCAGCCCGTTCATCCCGAACAAGGATTCCATCCGCGGCTTCGTCTACGAGGTCGAGACCGGCCGGCTCCGGGAAATCAAGGAGTGAGCTTGGTATCGTGACTGGGTGACGGTCGCAACGGAAACGGACGAACCGGGAGCGGATGCCACCGCGCGGTCGGCACGGCTGCGGCACCTGATCATCACGGTCTACGGGCTCTACGCCCGGCACGACGGCGGCTGGCTGTCGGTCGCGACCCTGATCCGGCTGCTCGCCGATCTGGGGATAGACGAGCCGGCCGTCCGTTCGGCCATATCCCGGCTGAAACGGCGCGGCATCTTGCAGGCGCGGCGCCACGACGGCGCGGCCGGCTACCAGCTGTCCGCCGGGGCGCTGGCCATCCTGCGCGAGGGTGACGCGCGGATCTTCCGGCGGGGCCGGGCCACCCCCGCCGACGGTTGGGTACTCGCGGTCTTCTCGGTGCCCGAGTCCGAGCGGCACCGGCGGCACGTGCTGCGGTCCGAGCTGACCAGGCTGGGCTTCGGCATGGTCGCGCCCGGGGTATGGATCGTGCCCGCCCACCCGCAGGACACGACGGCCGAGACGCTGCGACGGCTCGAACTCGACGCGTACGCCGACCTGTTCCGCGCCGACCACCTGGCCTTCGGTGACCCGGCCGCGAAGGTCCGCCAGTGGTGGGACCTGGACAAGCTGGAGCGCCACTACGAGTCGTTCATCCGGGCGCACGAGCCGGCCCTGCGGGCCCTCGGCTCGGGGCCTCCCGGGGGTCCGGAGGCGTTCGCCGGGTACGTCCGGGTGCTGACCGACTGGCGGCGGCTCCCCTACCTGGACCCCGGGCTGCCCGCCGAGTTGCTGCCCGAGGGGTGGGTCGGCATCAGGGCCGCCGAGCTGTTCTTCGCCCTGCGGGCGCTGCTCGAGGAGCCGGCCCGGGCCTACGTGAAGTCGGCCATCAGCCGCTGACTCAATCGGCACGGACCACGGCGATGCCCTGGATCTCGATCAGCAGCTCGGGCAGCCACAGCCGGGTCACGCCCACCGCCGCCATGGCCGGGTACTCCGTTCCGGCCAGCCGGCGCCAGACCGCGCCGATTTCCCTGGCGTGAGCCTGGTAGTCCGGCACGTCGGTCAGGTAGATGGTCAGGCTGACCAGGTCGGACGGCAGGCCGCCCGCCGCGCCGAGCGCGGCCAGCAGGTTGGTCATGGCCCGCTCGAACTGCGGCACGACTCCGCCGTCGGCGACGTTCCCGTCCCGGTCCACGCCGGTCTGGCCGGCCAGGAACACCATCCGGCCGGCGGCCGCTCCCCCGGCGGCAGAGACGGCGTGCGAGAAGCCGGAGGGCCGGGCGAGTTCGGCGGGGTTGATGCGCTCCGTGGTCATGACGGCAGCCTACCGGTATCGCGGCTTATTGACGATCGTAGCGATTCCGGCATACGATCAGGTCATGCGCATCGCGGTCCTGGGTGGCGGTCCGGGCGGCCTGTACTTCGCCGCCCTGGCCAAACAACTGGACGCCCTGCACGAGATCACGATCTGGGAACGCAACGCCGCGGACGACACGTTCGGCTTCGGGGTGGTGTTCTCGGACGAGACCCTCGGCGGCATCGAGCACGCCGACCGGGAGATCTTCGCGGCCATGCGGCGCGAGTTCGCCCGCTGGGACGACATCGACGTGCACTTCCGCGGAACCACGTTCACCTCGGGCGGGCACGGCTTCGCCGCGATGAGCCGCAAGCGGCTGCTGGCCATCCTGCAGGCCCGCTGCGCGGAGCTCGGGGTACGCATCCTGTTCCGCACCGAGGCCCCGGACGTGGCGGCGCTGAGCGCGGAGTATGACCTGGTGGTCGCGTCGGACGGGATGAACTCGGCGACCCGGGGCCGGTTCGCTTCGACGTTCCAGCCCGACTTGGAGCAGCGCCGGTGCAAGTACATCTGGCTCGGCACTGACCTGGTCTTCGACGCGTTCAAGTTCTACATCCTGGACACCCCGGCCGGGATCATGCAGATGCACGGCTACCCGTACAGCGAGCAAGCCAGCACCTTCATCCTGGAGATGCACGAGGACGTGTGGCGGCGGGCCGGGTTCGGGCCACCGGCGGAACGCGCGGCCGGGCTGCCGCCCGGGCAGAGCGACGGGGCGTCGATCGAGATGATCCGCGGCCTGTGCGCGGACGTGCTCGGCGGACACGAGTTGTTCGCGAACAACTCCCGGTGGGTTACCTTCACCACCGTGCGGTGCGGCACCTGGCGGCACCGGAACGTGGTGCTGCTCGGCGACGCGGCGCACACCGCGCACTTCTCCATCGGCTCGGGCACCAAGCTGGCCATGGAGGATGCGCTGGCGCTGGCCGCCTGCCTGCACGAACAGGGTTCTGTCGAGGCGGCCCTGACGGCCTACGAGGCGGAGCGGCGGCCGGTGGTCGCCTCGACCCAGCGGGCCGCGCAGGCCAGCCTGGAGTGGTTCGAGAACATCGGCCAGTACGCCGACCAGGATCCGCACCAGTTCGCGTTCAACATCGTGACCCGCAGCCGCCGGGTCACCTACGACAACCTGCGGCTGCGCGACCCGGAGTTCGTGGCGGACATGGACGGGTGGTTCGCTTCGGCTTCCGGCTCACCGGGGGTGCGGCCGCCCATGTTCCAGCCGTTCCGGCTGGGCGGCCTGGAGCTGGCCAACCGGGTGATCGTCTCGCCGATGGACATGTACTCGGCGCGCGACGGGGTGCCCGGCGACTTCCACCTGGTGCACCTGGGCAGCAAGGCCGTCGGCGGGGCAGGGCTGGTGATGACCGAGATGGTCTGCGTCTCCCCGTCCGGGCGGATCACTCCGGGCTGCACCGGGATGTACAACACGGAGCAGGAGGAGTCCTGGCGCCGGATCACGGACTTCGTCCACGACCGCAGCGGCGCGAAGATCGGCATCCAGCTCGGCCACTCCGGGCGCAAGGGCTCGACCAGGCTGATGTGGGAGGGGATGGACGACCCGCTGCCCGAGGGTAACTGGGAGGTATGCGGCCCCTCTCCCCTGCCCTACAAGGCGGGTGGCCAGACGCCGCGCTCGCTGGACGAAGCGGAGCTGTGTGCGATCCGGGATCAGTTCGTGGCGGCGGCGCGGGCGGCGGCGCGGGCCGGCTTCGACCTGCTCGAGCTGCACTGCGCGCACGGCTACCTGCTGTCCTCCTTCCTGTCCCCGCTGACCAACCGGCGCACCGACCGCTACGGCGGGTCGATGGCCGCCCGGCTCCGCTACCCGCTCGAGGTGTTCGACGCGATCCGCGCGGTGTGGCCGCAGGACCGGCCGATGACGGTGCGGATCTCGGCCACCGACTGGTGCGAGGGCGGCGTGGGGGTGGAGGAGGCCGTCGAGATCGCGCGGGCGTTCGCCGAGCACGGCGCGGCCGGCATCGACGTGTCCACCGGGCAGGTGGTCAGCGAGGAGCAGCCGGCCTTCGGCCGCAGCTACCAGACGCCGTTCGCGGACCGGATCCGCAACGAGATCGGCCGCAAGTACGGCGTGGCGGTGATCGCGGTCGGCGCGATCTCCTCCTACGACGACGTGAACTCGCTGCTCCTGGCGGGCCGGGCCGACCTGTGCGCGCTCGGCCGCACCCACCTGTACGACCCGCAGTGGACCCTGCACGCCGCCGCCGAGCAGGGGTACGCCGGCCCCGGCGCGACCTGGCCGATGCCGTTCGCCGCGGGCAGCCGCAGGCCGCAGGGGGGACGCACGGACGGCCCGCGGCCGCGGCTGGAGCTGATCCGGGCCGGGGTGCCGGGGACGGCGCACGCCAGGTGGCGGCCTGGCGTCTCGGCGGCGGGAGGTGGCGGGTGACCGCGTTCGCGCTAACGTCCGAGCAGCAAGATTTGGCCGAACGGGTGCGGCAGATCGCCTCCGGACAGCTCCGGGCGCTCGCCGGGGCAGGGACGCCTGGCCATGTGAACCGCGAGCTGATCAAGGCAATGGGCGACCTCGGCCTGCTCGCCCGGCTGTTTCCCGGCCAGGGGGGCCAGGGGGGCCAGGGGGGTTTGGGGGGCGGGGAGCCCCCCAAGCGGGGGGTCACCGGGGGGTCGCCCCCCGGGGGCAAGCAGAGCACTGCGATGGACCTGTGCCTGCTGCGGGAGGCGCTGGCCACGCAGAACACCGAGGCGGAGACCGCGCTGGCCCTGCAGGGCCTCGGCTCCTACCCCGTCCTGCAGTCCGGGCGGGAGGAGGTCGTCCGGCGCTGGCTGCCCGCGGTGGCCGCCGGGGACGCGGTGGCGGCGTTCGCGCTGACCGAGCCCGAGGCCGGATCCGACGCCGCCGCGCTGACGCTGCGGGCCGAACCCGACGGCCCCGGGTGGCGGCTGACCGGCGAGAAGATCTGGATCTCCAACGCGCCGGAGGCCGACTTCTACACCGTCTTCGCCCGGACCACACCCGGCGCCGGCGCGCGCGGAGTGAGCGCGTTCGTGGTGCCCGCCGACCGGCCCGGCCTGAGCGGCGAGCACCTCGACATGATCAGCCCGCACCCGATCGGCCGCCTGGTCTTCGACGGGGTGCCGGTGCAGCCGGCCGAGCTGCTCGGCGAGCAGGACCGCGGCTTCCGGGTGGCGATGCGCACGCTGGACCTGTTCCGGCCCAGCGTGGGCGCGTTCGCGGTGGGCATGGCGCAGGCCGCGATAGACGCCGCCGTGGCGCACGCGGGGACGCGGACCGCGTTCGGCGGGCCGCTCAAGGACCAGCAGGCCGTCTCGCACCTGCTGGCGGAGATGGCCACCCGCACCGAGGCAGCCCGGCTGCTGGTCTATGCGGCCGCCGCGGCGTACGACGCCACCGGCGCCGCTGGCGGCGCCGCCGGTGGCGCTGGCGGCGCCGCCGGGAAGGGGCTCGCGGCGAAGTCGGCCATGGCCAAGCTGTTCGCCACCGAGACGGCCCAGTTCGTGGTGGACGCGGCGGTGCAGCTGCACGGCGCCCGGGCGCTGCGCCGGGGGCACCTGCTCGAGCACCTGTACCGCGAGGTGCGCGCGCCGCGCATCTACGAGGGCGCCTCCGAGGTCCAGCGGACGATCATCGCCCGCGAGCTGTACCGCTGAGCAAGTCCCCGTGTGGCCAGTCTCAGTGTGGGACGGGCCTGGACCGCGGTGGCGGTTCCCGTGAGACTGAGATCACCACGACGATGTTGGCGGAGGTGTTCGGGATGGCACGGCGAGACATTGAATTCGACGCTGGGGGCGTCACCCTGCGCGGCTGGTTCTACCCCGCGGAAGGGGCGGGCTCGCCCGGGCCCGCCGTGGTCATGGCGCACGGCTTCTCCGCGGTCAAGGAGATGTACCTGGACCGCTTCGCCGAGGTGTTCGCCGCGGCCGGGCTCAACGCCCTGGTCTTCGACAACCGCTGCTTCGGCGCCAGCGACGGGGAGCCGCGCCAGGAGATCGACCCGTGGGCGCAGGTCCGCGACTACCGGGACGCCATCACCTACCTGCACACGCTGCCCGAGGTGGATCCGGGGCGGATCGGGATCTGGGGCAGCAGCTACTCCGGCGGCCACGTCCTGGTGGTGGCCGCGATCGACCGGCGAGTCAAGGCCGTGGTGAGCCAGGTGCCGCTGATCAGCGGCCACGCCAACCTGCGCGCGCTCGTCCGGGCCGATTTCATCGCCGGCTTCCGCGAGCTGTTCGACGCCGACCGGCTGGCCCGCTTCCAGGGCAAGGCGCCCGGCATGGTGCCCGTGGTCGACAAGGACCCGCTCGCGCCCTCGGCGCTGCCGACGCCGGACTCATGGGAGTGGTTCTCCCAGACCGGGGAAACCCGGGCGCCGACCTGGCGGAACGAGGTGACGCTGCGCAGCGTGGAGATGTTCACCGAGTACGAGCCGGGCGGCTACCTGCCGTGGATCAGCCCCACGCCGCTGCTGCTCCTGGTCGCCGTGGGCGATCACCTGGTACCGTCTGAGCTCGCCATCGCGGCTTTCGACACCGCGCACCAGCCCAAGGAGCTCATCATCCTGCCCGGCGGCCACTTCGACGCCTACACCGTGGGCTTCGAGGCCTCGAGCGGCCCGGCTCGCGACTGGTTCCTGCGCCACCTAGGCAGCTAGTCCCGGCCGACGCTCCTGTCACAGCGGCACCGGCGGCCCGCGCGCCTAACCACGACGATGTGACATTGCCGTGGTCAGGACAACAGCGATGTGACATTGCCGTGGTTCTCGTCGATCCGGGCATTCAGGTCGGCTGATGCCCGTGTGTACCGCGGTGCGCGCGTGAGCCGTGGTAGGGGGCAGGAAGCCCGCCCGTTCGGCACGATCCATCGGGACACGCTTTCAGTAGCGGACCGGGGTGGAGTAGCGCGGGTCCTGATGGCTGGCCCAGTACAGGTCACGTAGCTTGCGGGTGAGCGGGCCAGGTGCGCCGGTCCCGACCGGCTTGCCGTCGACCACGGTGACCGGCATGATGCCGCCCGCCGTGGAGGTGACCAGGATCTCGTCCGACCCGAGCAGGTCCGCCGCGGTCAGCGTGCCCTCGTCCACCTGCTGGCCCGCCTCGCGGGCAAGCTCGATCATCGAGCGCCGGGTGATGCCCGCCAGCGTGCCGCGGCCGGGCGTCAGCCAGCGCCCGCCGGAGTGGGCGAACACGTTGTACCCCGGTCCCTCGGAGACCGCGCCAGACAGGTCGCGCAGGACCACCAGGTCGGCGTCGTGGTCATAGGCATCCGGCCTCGCGTACAGGTCATGGACACGTACGCCGCCCGCAGCCCCGCGTGGCAGACGCAGCCGTGCAAGATGTCTTCGATAGCGGCGCGGTCGTGACCGGGATCGAGCCGCAGCCGGGTCATGCTGGCGGCGAACCGGTCCAGGTGGGCGTCGAGCCGGTAGAACCGGCCTTCCCAGACATGCACCACGTCGTAGGTGCAGTCCGACCGGGTCACGCCCAGGTCCAGTACGGAGATCCTGGCGTCCTCGATGGGGCAGTACCGCCCGTCGATCCAGGCCGCGCCGGCCGGCCACGGCGCGGCGTTCGCGGCGCCGCTCACTCGTCGTCCCGGTGCTCGCGAGCGAGCATCGCGGTGTAGCGGCGCATGGCGGTGCGCATCTGCTCGCCGCGGCCGGCCGCCGGATCGGCGCCGAACACGAACGGGAGGAATCCGCCCGCCTCCTCCAGGCCGGCCCGGATCGAGGCGGCGTCACCCGGCGGGTACAGCCGGGCCGGGTCACCGACGGCCACCCAGCCGATCGGAATCCTGGTTTCTGGCGGCACCACGGAGCCGATGTGGACCGCGCCGCCCAGCGCCACGCTGCTGGCCCGGCCCATCCGCGCGCCGTTGAAGACCATGGCGCCGGTGGCGATGAACACCTCGTCGTCCACCTGGCAGCCGGTCAGGTAGGAGTTCGGCCCGGCCAGCACGTGATTCCCGACCACGAGCCGGTGGCGCGGGGTGCCACGCAGCACGGCATGCTCCATGATCACGCTGTTGGCGCCGACCTCCACCGGGCCGCCGTCCGCGGTCAGCACGGCGCCGTGCAGCACGCAGCTGCCCGCACCCACGCTGACCTGGCCGGACAGGACCGCGGTGGAGGCCACGTAGGCGTCCGGGTGGACCGATGGTGTCATCTCGCGGTGCTTGATCTCCATCGGCCCACTATGCCCGATCGAGCCCGGAGACCTTGCGGGCCTTCCAGACCTCCTCGCACGGCCATTGCCGCGCCCACTCGATGGTGGCGAGCGGGTGCGACGCGACGGCGCCCGGGCCGGGGCGGAGCTCGAGGAGATCCTCGACCTCCAGGCCGCAGCGGCGGAGCAGCCGGATCATGTCGCCGTGGCCGAGGTGGAACTCGACCGAGTCGTCGTCGGGCCATTCGAACCGGTGCATGCCGAAGAACGGCCGGAGCAGCCGGTCCGTGGCGGGCAGGTCGTCCTCGTCGGGGATCGCGAGCATGAGCAGCACCGAGTTGACCAGGAAGATCAGCTGGCCGCCGGGACGCAGCAGCCGGGCCGCCTCGGGGATCCAGGCGTACGGATCGCACCAGATGCTGGCGCCGTACTCGCTGATGGCCAGGTCGAAGCGGGCGTCGGCGAACGGGGCCCGCTCGGCGTTGGCGTGGAAGAGCGGGAACCGCAGCCCGAACCGTTGCTGCAGTTCACGGGCTGTCCGCAGCTGCCCCGGCGAGTTGTCCAGGCCCACCGGGCGGGCGCCGCGGCGTGCCAGCCAGGCCGAGACGTAGCCGGTGCCGCACCCCAGCTCGATGCTGTCGGCACCGTCCAGGCCGGACGGGAGCACTCCGGCCTGCGCCTCGGGGATCCCCCAGATACCCCAGGTCGGCTCGGCCGCGGACCAGCTCCGCACGCCAGCGCCGGCGTAGTTGGACGCCCACTGGTCCCACACGGCGCGGTTGCGGAGCACATGATCAGCGGTCCCGGTCACATCGGCCAGCATCGACCCGGGCCGACCGGTCGTCAACTAGATATCCATCCACCCGATGCCGGTGACCTGAGGGTTAGGCGACCTGGGTGAGCGACAGGACATTCCCGTCCGGGTCGGCGAACCATGCCACCTTGTCGCCGCCCGGCGTCGTCCAGACGCCGTTGTCGTCCTGCTCCATGCCGTCATAACGCAGGAACAGGACACCCCGTCCGGCGAGGCCGCGCGCGGTGGCCGCGATGTCGGCGACCCTCCAGCCGAGCACCGTGTAGCCGGGCCGGGCCACCTCGGCCACTGCCGTCACGCGGAGCATCGTGCCGTTCGCGTCGAATACGCAGGCGAAACCGTTCTGCTCGGTCACGCGCAGGCCCAGTACCTGCTCGTAGAACGCCCGGGCCCGGCGCAGGTCGGCGGAGGCCGCGAACGCGATGACCTCACCGGCCTGGAGCATGTGTCTCCTGAGACGGGGTGGTGCCAGCCGGACAGACCCTCGTCACGGACGCCAACGGCAGGGGCCAGGGGAAAGGCAAGGACCCCGGTGAGGCCCGATTCTGGCCCGGGCCGGACTGCGCGGGGCTCTGCGTCGCCCCGGGCCTCACCTGGTTCGGGGCCGGGGTCGGCTGGGCCGGGTTCTGGACGTTGCCCAGCGCCCCGCCATGGTCCTGGCCCAGCGCGGGCACGCAGCCGGCGAGTCCGGGCACGGCGCCGTATCCCTTCCGCCCGTGAGCGGGCAACGACCCGTGGTGGGTCTTGTCGCTCACCGGATCAGACGAGGCCGCCGACTGCTTGTTGCCGTTTCCCGTATCACTGGGCCGGGGCATCGGTGAGCTGGTGACCGTGAGCGCGTGCGGGGAGACACCGCGAGCTGGCGGTGGCGCCCCGATCGTCTCGTGCGCGAAGTGCTGAATCGGGCTGGGCAGCACGCCGGCAAATGCCGCGGCGATGCTGCCCAGCCCGGCTGCTGCCACGGCCAGCGCGGCCGCTTGGGGGAGCCTGCCGCGAGCTGGCCTCTCGGACAGCGAGCGCCGGGCTGACCGCAGGGCAGCGTGCGAGGTGCCGGGGCTGGACGCGAGCCGGGTGAACGCCGCGTGCGCGGCGTCCTGCCCGGCCAGGTCCCCGGGTTCAGCCGGTCCGGCTACGGCGGCGAGCACGCGCGCCAGGCCATGAAACTCTGGCGGCGCCCCGGGGGGGACAGGGCGCCGCTCCAAGATCATGTCCAGCAGCGGCTCGTCGTGATCGCCGCCGGGCCGGCCGGGGAAGAACCCAGGCATCTCATCATGCATAGCGTCGCGGGCGCTCAAAGCGTTACACCCGCCTGCGCGACCTGGCCGGCCAGCCGGCGCAGGCCGCGATGCGCGGCCACCCGGACCGCCCCTGGGGTCTTGCCCACGATCTTGGCCACGTCACCGGCATCCAGGCCGGCCACCACCCGCAGCATGATGATCTCGGCCTGTTCGCGCGGCAGCGAGTTGATCAGATCCATCGCGGCCTGCGTGGACACCGCCTCCAGCGCCTGGTCGGCGGCGTCGGGGGTGGTGAGCTGCTGCGCCGCCTCGGTCATATCGAGCGGCACCGACGGACGGCGGTGCCGTGACCGGCCGGCGTCCGCTGCCCGGTTCCTGGCGATGGTGAACAGCCACGCCCGGAAGTCCTGCTCCCCGCCGCGAAAGCGCCGCAGCCCGGTCACCACCTGGATCCAGGTCTCGCCGGCCACGTCCTCGGGCTCGGCCGCGATCACCCGCAGGTAGCGCAGCAGCGCCGGCTGCACGTCACGAAAGATACAGGCGAAAGCCGCCTCGTCTCCGGTCCGTGCGTGAGCCAGCGTGACCCCGAACGCCCCTCCGATCACCGATCAAGTATCGACCCAGCGCACCCGGCGGCGCAGCACAAACGGTAGCGCTTCCGGCACAATCTTCACCCGAGTCGCTCCCCTCACTGCGGGTAGGGCTGCGCGGCATCCGTTGCGGCATCCGTTTGGGGCCATAAGCGCGGGGAAGTGGGGCCTGGCTGACCAGAACTCACTCAGAGAGGTGAGCCCATGAGGATAGGTGCAGGCCTTCTGCTCATCGCGGTGGGAGCCGTCCTGCGGTTCGGCATCTCCACCGTGTCGACGCATAGCATCGCTATCCACACGATCGGTGACATCCTGATGATCGTAGGCGTACTCGGGGTGGTGCTCTGGCTGGTCGTGTCGGCGCCCTGGAGCCGGAGGCGGCCCCCTACCGGGAGGACGCGCCGGCCTACCGCGAGGAGCCGGCCTACCGCGAAGAGAGGTCGGTCTACCGCGCGGACGCTCCGGCCGACGAGGTTCCGCCGGAAAGGTATCCCGCCGACCGCAACCAGGACGAGTACCAGCGCTGAGGCACCCGCGCTGAGGCACGCGGGCTGAGGCACGCGGGCTGAGGCACCGGGCGCGAGCGCTGGCCGGCGCTGAGCCCGGGTAGGCTCCGGGCCATGGCAACTCCTGACCCGGGTCTGCCCCGGAACATCGGCGCGCCGGCCACCCGTGCGCTGACCGCGGCCGGGTACACCGAGCTTGGCCAGCTCGCCGACGTACCAGCCGCCGAGCTGGCCAAGCTGCACGGCATGGGACCAAAGGCGCTGCGGCTGCTGCAGGAGGCGCTCCAGGCCCAGGGCAAGTCCCTGGGCTGAGGTCGGCCTCCCTGATGTCCGCCCTTCCCGACGTCCGCCCTTCCCGACGTCCGCCCTCCCAGATGCCCGCCCTTCCCGACGTCCGCCCTCCCAGATGCCGCCGGATGGCCGCGGTGAGGTGCCATGCGCGAGCCACAGCTAGGCTTCCGTCACTCCAGCACCACTCATACCAGGACGTAAGGCGTGGATGCCGCGCTCATGCTGCTGGGGGCGTATTGCGAAACTAGCGAGGCCGGGGCCCGGGCGGCAGCGCCGGACGGAACGCTATGGAACTGGGCTTCACTGCGTCGGGACGTACTGGATCCGGGGGGTTTCACCGTGTTATGCCGCCGGGGGATGAGCGCAGCACGCGCCTCGTAAGAGGGCCTGCGCACCGCCAGCACCGCCAGCACCGCCCGGGAGGTCGGCCGACGTCCCGGCATCCTGTCCCCGCCAGCCAGAACGGCTTCCGGAAGCTTTGCAACGCCTGGAACGACATGAACGAGGCATCCACGCCTCACCGGCGCAGCGGACACGTACCACGAACCACGGCAGCGTGCCGGGAGCGCAGCAGCACCGGAGCCAGGGGTCGGCGCCGTGTGACGCAGCCCGGCCGACCAGCGACGGTAGGTTGGCCTCGTGAGCTTTAATGTCAGCGCGGATGCCTACCTGCGGTTCATGGGGCGGTACTCCGAGCCGCTCGCGGCACGGTTCGCCGACCTGGCCGGGGCCCGCGGCGGCCAGCGGCTGCTCGACGTAGGGTGCGGACCCGGCGCGCTGACCGCCGAACTGGTGAACCGGCTCGGCCCGGACGCGGTGAGCGCGGTGGAACCGTCCGCGTCGTTCGTGGCCGCGGCGCGCGAGCGGCTGCACGGTGTGGACATCCGCCAGACCGCCGCCGAACGGCTGCCGTTCGGCGATGCTGCCTTCGACGCCGCGTTGGCCCAGCTGGTCGTGCATTTCATGGCCGACCCGGTGGCGGGCCTGCGGGAGATGGGCCGGGTCACCCGGCCCGGCGGCGTGGTCGCAGCCTGCGTATGGGACCACGCGGGCGGCCGCGGGCCGCTGAGCGCCTTCTGGCGGGCGGTGCGTGAACTCGATCCCGGTGCCGACGACGAGTCGAACCTGGCCGGCGTCCGCGAGGGTCACCTGGCTGAATTGTTCAGGCAGGCCGGGCTGGACGCGGTCAAGGTCACCACGCTTACCGTCCAGGTGCGCCAGGCCGGGTTCGATTCGTGGTGGGAGACGTTCACGCTCGGCGTCGGCCCGGCCGGAGCGTACCTGACGTCGCTGCTCGCCGACCGCAGGGACGAGCTGCGCGAGCGGTGTCGACGGCAGCTGCCCAAGGGTCCTTTCGAGGTCAGCGCCACCGCCTGGGCGGCCACCGCCCGCCCGCGATGATCCTTTGCCCCTATGCCGCGTTAGCTTGCTGACCGGGGCCGTTACCCGGCCCGGCGGGTGGCCCGTGGCTGTGGAGGACCTTGGTCTTCTCCTTGTTCCACGCGGTGGTCGCCGCTATGTCAAAGACGTCACTCGGCCCGGAACGTGCCCCACCTGGGAATCACCCGCACTAGTCCCTCGGCCTCAAGCGTGCGCAGCGTCCGCGCGATGGTGGCCCTGGCCACGTGGTAGTGCTCGGACAGCGCGGCGACGGTAGGTAGTGCCTCACCTGGTGCCCACTCGTCGGCGGCGATGCGCTGGCGCAGGCTGGCCGCGACTGTCTCACTTGGCCGCTGTGGTCCACGTGGCATGTCTTGATCATCACCGATGACGGATCTACCTCGCCACCTGGCCATTTTGGCTCTCATGTTCGCCTTGGCTACTGCTGACCTATGTTGTCTGCCTAGTCTGCCGTGGCCTACATTGGGGGTGCCATACATGAAAGCGGCCCGGGCGGCGCGTGAACGCCGTGACTCCCGGGCCTGACCGGAGCGGAGTCCGGCTATGAAAACTGTATCGACAGCTATCACCAGCTTCCGCAGGCTCGACCGAGGGGTGACCGGGTGAGCTGGGAAGACGAGATAACGGCCTACGTGATGGAATCGCGCCCCGTGCCCGTGTGGAATGACCAGGTGCCCCGGCTGGAAGCTTTCAAGGCCGCACACCCCGACGTTGACGTCCGGAACCCGCTCGATACCCGGTCCGCGTTCTGGAAAGCGTTCAGGGACGGCGTACAGATCGCCGTCGAACACGACCTGCGCCACCTACTCGACATGCTCGAATCCAGGCTCGACGACACGTAGGGTAGACCGATGCGGTACGAGTACAAGGTCGCCGAGATCCGCGAACGGATGATGGGCGGCAAGATGAGCGGCGGGCAGCTGGAAAAGCTGCTCAATGAGCACGCCGCGCAGGGGTGGCAGCTGAAGGCCATCACCGCCGTCGACGTCAAGGGACGCATCGGGCCCGGCGGTGTCGAGGGTCTGCTGATCACGTTCGAGCGCGCCACCGCCTAAGAACTCTTTTAGCGGTGCTTCCTCTTACCTTTGCGCCTCTTTTTGCCAGGAGGCTGAGTTCGGCCGCCCACCCGTTGACGTGGCTCAAGAGCCGTAGGTTTCGTGGCCCAACCTGGCGGCCGAGGATTTAGGGGCGCTGCTGGTCTCGGATCGGACTCAGGTACATACGCCAGGTTCGCGCGGCGATTGTCGAGACCGTTGCCGTTCAAATGCACAAGCTTATGCCCAGCCGGACAGGGACCAATAAACGCCTCAGCCACAAGCTGATGCATGTATTCCTCCCCCTCGTCTGGGTCTGATTGCCGGTCACGAAGCTTCTTAACAGCAGCCTGGCAGGCAGCTTTCGCACCACTATAAACATCATTACCAAACGCACCTGTGAAGCCGCCGACCGCGCCAGCCTCAATAATCTCAAGCCAGCTGTAATGCGGATGCGGTGGTCGCGGTCCTAGTGTCGTGTGAACGAGGTTCGTTTACCTGGGCGGCACTTCGGGAGTATCTCGTCGGCGGTCTTGGTCCAGGTGAAGGGGTGGCAGCGGTCGTTCCACCCGTCGATGAAGTCCTCGATGGCGGCGATGAGGTCCTTGACCGAGGTGAAGCTGCCGCGGCGGATCGCCTGCCGGGTGATGATCGAGAAGAACACCTCCACGAGATTCAGCCACGATCCGGACGTGGGCGTGAAGTGCAGGGTGATCCGGGGGTGCCTGGCCAGCCAGGCACGCACGTCCGGGTGGGTGCAGGTGCCGTAGTTGTCGCAGACCAGGTGCAGCGGCACCCGGGGATAGGCCTTCGCGACCTGGCGGAGGAACTGCAGGAACTCCTGGTGCCGGTGCTGGGGATAGCAGGCGCCGGTCACCTTGCCGGTGGCGGCCTCCAGCGCGGCGAACAGCGCGGTGGTGCCGTGCCGGATGTAGTCGTGGCTGCGCTTTTCCGGGATGCCGGGCCGCATGGGCAGCACCGGCGCCTTGCGTTCCAGCGCCTGG
>WNFY01004520.1_pt1 | contig 23493 bp, 26 predicted proteins | sample 5400091 | NCBI WGS metagenome assembly WNFY01 (sample SAMN13153364, study PRJNA577476) | soil metagenome | isolation source: 60 cm soil or saprolite under grassland replicate 1 | place: USA:California | collected 2016-06-15 | reverse complement strand
AAAACTTGCTGAGCGCGAGCGCAGTCAATCCACCACTCGACGTCGCACCGACAGCAAATAACAACAAATTCGCAAAACAAGCTGGGCACATTTGGTTATTTCGCTCCTTTCTTCTGCGTTTGCTTCGCCGTCTTTTCCAAATACGCGGCCAGGCGATCGAGTGATCCTTCCCAGAACTTTCGATACTCCTCGACCCACTGTGCCGCTTGTTTCAGTGGCTTCGCCTCCAACTGCATTTCGTGAACCCGTCCATAGCGCCGGCGCCGAAGCAGCCCGGCCTTCTCCAGCACGCGCAAATGTTTTGAGACCGCCGGTAACGACATCGCGTGCGGCCTGGCCAAATGGGTAACGCATCTATCGCCACGCGCCAGATGGGCCAGGATACGCCGCCGGGTCGGATCGGCCAGCGCGGCGAAAGTTCGATTCAATGTTTGCGAGGAATATTTAACCATTCGGTTAAATAAATTAGCAGAACAGTTTTTGTCGTGCAACTAATTTCTTATCCCCCTGCCCTTTCAACCCACGCGAACGACGCCTTCTAATTTCTACTTTCCAGCCTGACTGGAAGACGCCGCGCGCCCCAATCGCCGGGCTGATCCTCAAATCGTCCGGCGATTGCGTGCCCGCACGATTGACATCTGCCGTCGTCGAGATTCCATTCGCCGAGCTCGTACCAATCGCGCTCGATAAGCAGTGCACCGCAACCGGGACACCACGTGCTGCCGCCATCGGTATCGTGCACGTTTCCGGTGTAAATGTAGTGTAATCCCTTTGCGCGCGCGATGTGGCGGGCGCGGGTGAGCGTCGCGGCCGCCGTGTGCGCTTTGTCGAGCATTTTGAAATCGGGATGGAACGCGGTGAAATGCCACGGCACATTCGGACCGAGATTTTCCGCGAACCACTCGGCCGCGCGATGCAGCTCGGCGTCGCTGTCGTTCTCGCCTGGAATAAGCAGCGTGGTGACTTCGAACCAAACGTTCGTTTCGTGCCGAAGATATTTGAGCGTGTCGAGCACCGGACCGAGCTGAGCAAAACAAAGCCGGTGATAGAATGCGTCGCTGAACGCTTTCAGATCGACATTCGCCGCGTCCATGTGCCGATAAAATTCAGGACGCGCATCCTCGGTGATATAGCCGGCGGTTACTGCGACAGCTTTGATCCCACGTTCGCGGCACGTGTCCGCCACATCGATCGCGTACTCGGCGAAAATCACCGGATCATTATAAGTAAACGCGACCGATCGACAGCCAAGTCGTTCCGCTGCGAGCGCAATCTGTTCGGGGGACGCAGCATCGGCGAGCTTGTCCCACTCGCGTGCTTTGGAGATGTCCCAATTCTGGCAAAACCGGCAACCGAGATTGCATCCCGCCGTGCCAAACGACAGCACGCTCGTGCCGGGGAGGAAATGATTGAGCGGTTTCTTTTCAATCGGATCGACACAAAATCCGCTGCTCCGTCCATAAGTGGTCAGCACCATTCGATCGCCTACGCGCTGCCGCACAAAACAAAACCCACGCTGGCCTTCGTTCAGTTTGCAAAAACGCGGACACAGCCGGCATTCGATGCGCCCGTCCGGAAGCATCATCCACCAGCGACCGGAATAATCAGATTGTGTCAGCGTTGCGACCACGGATTATAGTCCAAGATTCTCGCCGGCGCGCCCTTCTCAAGCAAGTAGGCCACAACGACAAAGAGCGTGTAGAAAATCCAGACGCCCATGGCAGTCTCGCGATCAGACAACGGCGTGCGCGGCACGAACGTGTCGCCTATTTGAATTATGACTAAAGCGATCCCAAAACCGATGACCGCCTTCTTGCGAGTTGCTGAGATCGCGTTCCGTGCCAGGTAAAGCACGATCCCGCCAGCAAGTAGCGCCACCTCCAATCCAAATTCCAAGCCGCGATAATTCCAAAGACCAAGACCGACTTTCCATTTGTTGTCGTAGATGGCGAGATCGCGAGGATGCGCGATGAAGTCGAGAATCCAATGAGAGAAGACGGCCAAGGCCACGAGCAGAGCGGCGCCGTTGGAAGCTTTTGCGCGCCACACGAATTTATAGATTACAGCAGCAACCGTCGACCAGATCAGTGCTGCGATCAGACTATGTGAATACGGATGGTAATACGAGTCGAGCATGCTGCCAGCCGTAAAACCTTTGATGACGCGCAGCTTCTCAATCCCGAGCAGCACAAGCGTCGCCCAGATATAATCGAGGAACTGGACCGCAACGAACAAAACCCAAAGCGGGATTCTGTTTTCATCGCTCTTAATCGCAAACGCGACACTATAATGTCCAACAAACATTTCCCGATTAGCTCAGAGCCATAGAGGCGCTCGCCCCGGCGATCGGCTGGTTTTTACCTACGCCTCGCGTTTCCCCTTTTTGTTTTCCGAGACGGCTCCGGCTCTCAATTCTTACTTTCCATTGGCAAACGGAATGACACGATCTCGTCAGCGGCACGATGATTCGACCAGAAGTGTTCGCCGTCGAAAGTAAGTGAGCGACATGCGAACGGGACAACCGCGATATCTTTGACATGGGGTGTGTCCTCCTGCGGATCGAGGCGCGCGATGCGCCATTCTTCGTTCGGCTTTTCCGCGCCGCGCAGGACGTAGATTAATCCATCGACAAACGTGTGACCGGAGATTTCCGCGCCGAGCTCGATGATTCGGAGGATGTTGCCGCTCGCGTCCAGCTTCAGGATCCGATGTTTGTACCATTGACTCAGGTAAAGGTGCTCACCGTCGTAGCTGAGGTATGAACCGGTAAACTCCGGGCAAGCGATTCGGTCCATCTCCGAAAATCCAGCGTTGCGAACGAACCGGCGAATGTAACGATCATCGTCCGGGCCTTCTCCGACTGTAAAACAAAGCGTCCCGTTCATTCCGACTGCCGCCCACGGAATGCCGGGCGTTTCTATTTCTTCGACTACTGTCCACGTTTTCGGATCAATCGCATAAATTCGGCGCAGATCGCGCGAACCCATCCACAGTAATCTGGCGTTGCGGTCCCACGTCAGCGCCTGCGGCGTTGTTGCAGGTGAATGAAGCCGTAATTGTTCGCTTATCACTGGCCGTTCGCGTGTCTTCACAGAAACAGTGTGCGTCGATTTACATCAAGAACAATGAGAACAATGGAACCGCTAGAAGGTGCTGTCGCCGCCGTTTATTTGTGAGCGTAAGATGAAACGCGAAGCACGCGAATCGTCGCCGGCTTGCCTTCGCGGCGAATTTCCCGCTTCTTGATCTCGAACTCGATGATGGAAGAGGTCGTCAGTGTGCCGCCACCGTTCTCCTGATACTCCACTTTGTATCGATCGCCTTTCGCTTCGAGTACGCGATAACGCATGAATCCGTTCGTATCTGGGACGGGGCACCTCAGCCATTCGCCGTCCGGTTTTGCGTCGTCGCTGTTGAATTGGTTCCCGTTTTTCTCGACCGCATCCAGGTTGATTTCTGTGACCACCGGACTTTCCGAATCTGAGACCCAACACTCAATCATATTGAACACTTTCGGATGAATCTTCAGCGCGGGAGTCTGCGCTGACGCCGCCTCAGATCGGATTGGGTGAAGCGACTGAACAATCTTCCCGAATTCTGCGACCGTAATTCCGGTCGCAGAAAATCCGTGATATCTGCCGAGAATAGGATGATTGCCCGCGCCTTCTTTTTCCGCGTTCATGTTCGCGTCGCGCACCCAATTCGAAAGGATCTCGGCCTTTCGCCGGCCTTTCCCTGGCGGTCGGTAGATTAGATACATCGGACCCAGAGGCGTTTGGATTTCCGTTTCCTCCGTGTCCTCTTCCACCATGACGTTGCGATCGCCGATCCCTTCGCGCGCCGATTCGATCGAAAATGTCGCTTTCGAGTTGTTTCCGTATTCGATCGAGTAAAGCGGCAACTGGTGCGTCATGTCGTCGAACTCCTTGTGCAGTTCATCGAAAGTGATGTCGACCCGCTGCAATTGAAAACCCTCCGGTAAATACGAAGGAACAAAACAAATGATCTCCAGCTTCCTCAAATCATCCAACGTAAGCTCCGGCGTGGAACGTGCCGCCGAAATGGAAAACAAGAACGCGCACAGAATAAACAACGCCCTTCGTCTTACGCCATCGCCACTAGTCACTCTTCCAAGTCTGACCGAATCAATCACATTGTCGACGTTATCGTTTGTCGGGAGATCGGACTCAATCCGCGAAATGATGTGGCAAAATGTACTCGCCATCGCCATGCCTCTCAGGTAAGCAGTCGCGCTCCGGTCATGCTCTTCAATTCGTTAACATTCGTCGTCTTCTTCGCAGTTGTCCTAACGCTGTATTGGAGTATGCATTCCTGGAATGCGCGGAAGAATTTCCTCGTAACCGCGAGCTATGTCTTTTACGGCGCGTGGAACCCGCCGTTTGCCGCACTCCTCTTTTCCACGACGGCAATGGATTTTTGGCTGGGCAAACGAATGGCGAAGACCAAAGGTCAGCAGTCACGCCGCGCCTGGTTAATTGGCAGCGTCTGCATGAACCTGAGCATGCTCGGGTTCTTCAAATACGGAAACTTTCTGCTCCAAAATTTTCAGTGGCTGCTCGCGCGCCTCGGCATCATTTATCAGCCACCGCATCTCGATATTCTTCTGCCCGTCGGCATTTCCTTTTATACGTTTCATTCTCTCTCCTACACGCTTGACATTTACCGCGGCGTCTTGAAGCCGACGAAGTCGCTGCGCGATTTTGTCCTGGCCGTTTCCTTTTTTCCTCAGCTGGTCGCCGGCCCAATCGTGCGAGCCGGCGATTTTCTTCCCCAACTTGTCAGGCCGCCGACCTTGCGCGCGGGCCAGTTTTTCTGGGGATTGTTGCTTATGACCCTCGGTTTGTTCGAAAAAATCGTGCTCGCCGACACGATGCTTTCCGGTTCGGCCGATCGGATCTTTGATTATGCTGGTCCGCTCGTCGCACTCGATTCTTGGCTGGGTGTCATGGCATTCGCCGGCCAGATATTTTTCGATTTTGCCGGTTATTCCACGTGCGCTATTGGCGCGGCTCTCTGCCTTGGCTTTCATCTGAAGGACAATTTTCGTTTTCCGTACGCGGCCATTGGCTTTTCCGATTTCTGGCGACGCTGGCACATCTCGCTTTCCACATTCTTGCGCGACTACCTCTATATTCCGCTCGGGGGCAATCAGGTCCATCCGGTTCGGGCTGGGACGAATCTGGTCATCGTAATGTTTCTTGGTGGTCTCTGGCACGGCGCGGCGTGGACATTTGTAGTTTGGGGTTTGCTTCATGGCTCTTATCTCGTCGTCGAACGGGTTGTTCGCGCTTTGTTCGAGCACAAAGAATGGGTCAACAACCTCGCGACTCGACTCCTCGCCGGGTTTGCCACTTACGCCGCGGTTTGCATCGCATGGGTATTTTTTCGGGCGTCCGATTTTACCGTCGCCGCGCGAATGTTGCGCGGCATGTTTGGCGGACATCCCCACGGCGACGCCATTCTTTCTACGCGTGAAATGTTGCAGATCGCGCTCGTCACCGCCGGGATGATTCTCGTGCATTGGTCCCTGCGCGATAGCAATATCGAAACAGCCCTGCTGCGTTTGCCGCGCTGGACCGTAACAGCGGCATGGGCCTTCATGGTCGGCGCCATTATTCTCACTCAAGGAAGCAGTAATGCCTTCATCTATTTCCAATTTTAAAGACAGGCTTCGCCTGCCGCGGTTGTTCTTCCGTAAGCCGTCGCATCTCGAGAGCGTGCATGGCGGCCCTCCGCTCGAATACGAGCGGCCCATCCCGCAACTACCATGGCGTGGCCTGACCGTCGTTGTTGTGCTGATCGTTATCGCTGCCGCGTCTGCATGGGAATTCTATTGTCGCTCCATCGGTTACGGTCCGACGCTCAACGATAACGAGGATCTTTGGACATCGGCTCGCCGGCGCGTCAAACCTGAGTCCATCGTCATCATCGGCGATTCACGCGGCTGGTACGATCTCGATCTTGACGAACTTGAAAAAGGATTGGGCAAACGCCCCGTTCAGCTGGCAATGGGCGGAAGCTGTGCGTATCCGGTACTGGCAGAGCTCGCCAACGACGAAAATTTTCACGGCACGATTGTTTGCAGTGTCGTGCCGTGGTTGTTCTTCGCGCCACCCGGTACGCCCCCGATGGCAAACGCGGAGAAAGCCGTTCGGCGATCTCATACCCAAACACCCGCACAACGTGCGAGCCAATATTTGGCAATGCCATTGGAAGAACACGTGGCATTTCTCAAACAGGAGGAGCTCAACCTCGAAGAGCTGCTGAAACGTCTGCCCGTTGCCAATCGTTCTTATGCGCAAGTGCCGCCACGTCTTCCACCGTATTTCGGTACTTTGGATCGGGAACGGCGCGCCCGCATGATCGAGGAATGCGCCCGACCGGGAAAATTGCAGAGCACGATTCAACAAATCTGGCTCCCGCTTTTCACGCCGCCACCGCCGCCGACTTACATCCCGAAAGAAGAGTTTGCGAAAAAAATGGGCGCAGCGATCGAGGCGCGCTTTCATGACGTTGCCGCGGCTGTGCAAAAACTCCGCACTCGTGGAGGTAAAATCGTCTTCGTTCGTTTTCCTTACACTGGAGGGTTGAAAGCTCTTGAAGACCGCGAAACGCCGCGCGCCGGTATTTGGAATCGAGTGATCAAGGACACCGGAGCACCCGGAATTTACTATGAAGATTATCCCGAGCTAAGCGGTTTCAATTGTCCCGAATGGTCGCACCTCTCCGCCGGCGACTCCGTCGAATTCAGTAAACGTCTGATTCCACATCTTCGCGCCGCGCTCCAGATGTGATGCACATTGTCAGTGCATGCTCACCAACGAGGTTTTCTACCTAGATCATGATGATTCCTGCTCGAGCACGGAAAGAATGTTGCCGGCCGGATCCTTGAACCACGCTATCGTCGGTCCCCTTCCGCGCATGATCCCTTTTTGGTCTGTCTTGATGTCGGGTGAGTCATAAATCTCAAAGCGCACCCCGCGCTTGGTCAGTTCGTCCACCGCTTGATCGACATCGTCGACTGGGAAATTGAGAACGGTGAATATTGCCGGAAGATGGTTCGGCTTGGGATAGATGAGAACGTTATTGCCGCCGGCGAGATGCAATGTCAGCAGGCCGTGCGATTCCGAAACCTTTAACCCAAGTGTTTTGCCGTAGAACTCTTTCGCCTTTCCGATGTCGTTAGCCGCGAAACCGCTAAATGCTTTGCTGTTTTCTAACATTCGATCTCCCTCCCTTATTACTATTTCGTTTTCCGAAGAAACTTCAGCCTTTAATTCTTAGTTCCAACCGGTGAAATCCGCTCGCATTCTTATCCTGACGCTGCTGGCGATGATCGCCTTCGCGAGTAACTCGCTTCTTTGTCGAGCTGCGCTGAAACAAACCAGCATCGACGCCGCCACATTTACTTTCGTCCGTATGTTCTCCGGTGCAGCCACGCTCTGGCTCATCATGAAGCTGCGCAAAGGGGCTTGGAAGGAAGAAGGCAGCTGGTCCTCAGCTCTCGCGCTCTTTATATACGCAGCGGCTTTTTCGTTTGCATATCTCGATCTTTCCGCTGGAACCGGAGCGTTGCTGCTCTTCGGCGCGGTCCAGGCCACCATGATTCTATGGGGCTTTCGCAAAGGCGAACGGTTGGATGCGATCCAAATGGTCGGAGTTATCGTCGCCGTAACCGGACTTGTCGTGCTTATGTTCCCCGGATTCTCCGCGCCACCACTTGTTGGTTCGATCCTAATGGTCGGAGCTGGCGTGGCTTGGGGTATTTATTCGTTGCGCGGCAAAGGAGAAAAAAATCCGGCCAGCGTAACTGCCGGAAATTTTATCCGCGCGGTTCCGTTCGCGGCTGCTGTCAGCATTATTTTCGTTCCGTGGGTATCTTTTGATCTCGATGGCGTCGGCTACGCGATAATCTCTGGCGCGATCACGTCAGGTCTTGGTTACGTGATTTGGTACAGTGCACTGCCGGGCCTGAAGGCTGCCAGCGCCGCTACGGTCCAACTTAGTGTCCCGGTTCTCGCCGCCACCGGCGGAATACTATTACTGGGCGAACCGCTTACCTTGCGTTATCTCATCGCGTCCATCGCAATCTTGGGCGGAATCGCGCTCGTCATGCTGGAAAAGAGTCGTACGCTCTAGATTTTCCGCGGCGTCAAATATACATGCTACTCAAGCGCTACGATCCTTTTGGAAATCAAGATGAGCTAATATGAAAAACGACAAAGATAATATCGAACTCAGCGCGGTAGAAGATCACGATGGCATCCTGACGATTCGTGGCGGCGGTGCTCGCAGAGATTGGAACGGCATTCATTATAAGCAGGGCATGTCCGGCAAAAATGTTGGAACCAAGAGCCTGTCAGCCAACATTGCCACGATCCCTCCGGGTGGCGTCGCGTATGCACACATTCATGTTGGCTTCGAAGTGATCCTTTACATCGTCGAAGGAAGGGTGCGCCACGAATTCGGACCCGGGCTCAAGAATGTGATTGAGAACGAAGCCGGCGATTTTATTTACATCAAACCGGGAGTGCCCCACGAGGTCTTCAACATGAGCGATACCGAACCCGTCGTGGCCTTTGTGGCCCGCTCCTCCGCCGATGAATGGGACAACATCATCCCCTACGACCGCAACCAGGCAGGATGAAAAGCAGCTAAGGCAACCAGAGCTCGCCCGCCGTGGCGGAACACGCAGAGAATGATTCTGTCGATCCCACCTGCCGAATGAGTCACAGCGGGCGATACTCGAACATTTGGTCAACCTTTGATGCGTCCGTCTGGCCGTACGCAAATCGCGCCCGCCGCAGCGGGCGCGATCGTCTAATGATGGAGACGCTAAGCTAACGTCAGGTCTACGCTTCTTTGTTTTCGCCTTTCTTGCATTCCGCTTTGAACTTCGCGAACTGCTCCTTCGTCAGGACACCCTCGGCTTCTTTCATGTACTTCGCCTCGCTCGCTTCCGTGCACCCGGCTTTCTGATGCTCGGCCATCACCGCTTCCATCTTCGTTTTCTGATCTGGAGTCAGATTCAGACTGGCCAAAGACACCGTACAGGCAGCTTTTGCTTCGTTCCCAACTTTCTTGGCGCAATCGCCGTGTTCACCTGCGAACATCGTTCCCGCCGCGAATACACCAGCCGCTACTAACGCAATAAGTTTGGTCATAGTGAAACTTCAGACCGCGGCCACGCGACTGCCGTTCAATCTTCGCTCCCCGCAATATCCAAGGAAATCCAAGCTCGCCTGCCGGCTTCCCTGAGATTTCTTAACCAGATCTGCGCCCACTATTTGCCAACGAGAATGAAGACCCCGGAGGCCAGCGCCACAACATAGAGCAAAAAGATGGCTGGCCCAAGGTTCAAGCCGAACCCTAAAAGGCCATCGATGATCAAGTAAACCGCGAGCAGAAGCATGCCGATGTTTTTGGTGAATTTCATGAGGTCGATCTTTTAGATCGGTATATCTAAAGAAAGCAAGAACTGAGGAATTAAGACTTCCTGCTTTGAAACTCGCTCACTTCCCACGCTCGCTCGCTGCTGCCCTCGCAGCCTTCTATGTCGCTCAACCATTTGCTCCATTCCTGGTTTCCTCAGAGATTTCCGCTTCTCTGTGGGCGTTAGGACTGGCATTAGCCACGAGGTAGCGGAAAGCGACTCGGGAAAGCCGTATTTCCGTGTTAAAAGTCCTGATTGAATTATGATGTGACGTATCCAATCTCTTGTTTATGAGCGGCTTCTTTGAAGAAGTGCGACGGCGAAAAGTTTATCGAGTTGCCGCAGCTTACGTTATCGCCGCTGGATTTATCATTCAGATCAGCTCGGCCGTTTTTCCGGCGTGGGATCTGCCAAACTGGGCGTTCCGTTTGGTCGTCGTATTTTTGCTAATCGGGTTTCCGATCTCGTTGATTCTCGCCTGGGCCTACGACATCACACCGCAGGGAATTCGCGCCACGCCCGCTCCCGGAACGCATCGGCGTCGCAATCTGATCATGCTGATCGCAATCGGCGTAATCGTTTCGGCGGTGGCCGGATTCTTCCTGTTCCCGCGCGTTTCCTGGCGCAACGTCGAGAAATCGATCGCCGTCCTGCCCTTTCAAAGCCTTAGCGATGAAAAGGAGAACGAATACTTCGCCGACGGCATCCAGGACGATATCCTGACCAATCTTGCAAAGATCGGCGATCTGAAGGTGATCTCGCGCATGTCGGTTATGTCGTATCGTGGCGATGCCGTGCGCAACGCTCGCGAAATAGGCAAAGCGCTGGGCGTAGCCGCGCTTCTGGAAGGCAGCGTCCGTCGAGTCGGCAACCGCGTCCGAGTGAGCGTGCAGCTGATCAACGCAAACAGTGACGAGCATATTTGGGCGGAAGATTACGACCGCGATTTGACCGACGTCTTCGCCATCCAAACCGATCTCGCGAAAAAAATTGCCTCTGCTCTTCAGGCAAAGCTTTCGCCAAATGAAAAAGCACGGCTCGATCACCGGCCAACCCAAAATCCGGACGCCTATCTGCTCTTCGTTCAGGCACACGATTACGCCAGCCAGAGGGAGATGTTCCGCGACACGTCGTTGAAAGCTGAGCCGCTTTTCGAACAAGCCATCAAGCTCGATCCAAACTTTGCCCTGGCTTTTGCGGGTCTCTCCAGGGTGGAGAGCTGGTTGTACCATACCTCCGACCCCGTACCGGCGCGGCGGGAGAAGGCGCGCCTCAACGCTGATGAGGCCCTGCGATTGCAACCGGATCTTCCCGAAGGCCATCTCGCATTGGGTTTCTCTTATTATTATGGCGACCGCGATTACGAGCGCGCCCTGGCCGAATTCGAGATCGCCAGACGCGGGCTGCCAAACGAGTCCGAAGCCTATCTGGCAATCGGTTCGATTCAGCGGCGTCAAGGCAAGTGGGCGGAATCTAACGCGAATTTGGAAAAAGCCGCCACACTCGATCCGAAAAACACAAACGTCCTGATGAACCTTTGTTACAGTTACATGGCCCAGCGCGATTTCGAAGCCGCCGACCAGACTGTTGATCGCCTCATTGCGGCATCGCCGCAATCGTTTCAGGCGCGCGGATTGAAAGGATTCGTCGCGCTCCAATGGAAAGGCGATCTTAGTGCGGCCGAAAAAGTATTTTCCTCGATGCCGTCTGAAACCGATCCGGGTCTAATGACGTTGGCCCGGGTTTGGATTCTGAGGTTGAAGCGGAACTTTCCCGAAGCGCTTGAGGTCCTGCAACAATTTCGCGGCCAGACATTGTATAACACGACCACCGCCCCTTCCCCGAAGGCTTTCCTAGAAGGCGAGCTTTACCGGCTTCAGGGCGATGAAGCAAAAGCTCGAACAGCTTTCGAACAGGCCCGCGTTGATTCAGACGAGCTGTTGCGCGCAGCCCCCGCAGATGCAGCTCGACACGGACAGCACGGCCTCATCCTTGCGGCGTTGGGTCAAAAGCAGGAAGCCGTCGCCGAAGGCAAGCGCGCAGTTGAATTGCTGCCCGAATCCCAAGACGCCTTTGACGGGCCGCAGATCACCGCTGCGCTCGCCCAGATTTATGCCTGGACCGGAGAATTCGACGAAGCATTTCGTCTGCTCGATCATTTGCTCGCTGTCCCCAACGGTCTCACCGTCCCGATGCTCAAGCTCGATCCAGCCTGGGATCGGCTCCGGAAAGACCCGCGCTATCAGGCTTTGGTCGACAAGTACTCGACGAAAAGTTAACGGGCCGGGCATTGCCTGTCTCAACTCGGCAAGGCAATCGTATATCATCAATTCCGATTATTTGCGTTCGTATCCGGTTCCATGATCCCGAAAACATTTTCGCCGGATCTTGCGCGGAGGCCAACCAACCAAGTCAACAAAAGACAACAAAGAAAACAAAGAAGAAGTCACTGGATAATCTTCGTTAACTTCGTTTCCTTTTGTTAATGACAGGTCTTCTCATCGAAGCTCGAGAGGAAATCTGGCCGCTCAAACAACCATTTCGGATTTCGCGCGGCAGTCGAACCGAAGCGCGTGTCGTCGTCGTGAGGGTGAGCGACGGCCCATACACGGGACGCGGCGAAGCGGTTCCTATCACCCGTTACGACCAAAGCTGTGCTTCTGTTTTGGCGCAGATCGAGTCGATGAAGGGTTTACTGAGTTTGGATCGGCAGCAGATTCAAAAGCTGCTCCCGCCGGGTGCTGCACGCAATGCGTTAGACTGCGCGTTATGGGACCTTGAAGCGAAGGTTTCCGGCAAACGCGCCTGGGAACTGGCCAACGTCCCGATCATTCCCAAAGTCGAAACATCGTTCACGATTAGTCTCGATGCGGTAGATAAAATGGCGGCAGCAGCGAACGCTGCTGCTGACTCTCCGCTGCTGAAACTGAAACTTGGCGGCGACGAGCTAGATCTTGCACGGGTCGAGGCAGTGCGCGGAGCCGCGCCGACGGCACGTCTGCTCATCGACGCCAACGAATCGTGGTCGCCTTCGCACTATCGCAAGATTGTTCCGGCAGGACAAAACCGGAGGGCTGACGGAAGCGCTGCTCTTGACCGAGCGCGCGAGAGACAACGGGTTCAGATTATTGATCGGCTGTATGGTATGCACTTCTTTAGGAATCGCTCCGGCTCGTCTGCTTCCCAGCGCGACCGATCATGTAGATCTCGATGGGCCATTACTCCTTGCCGGCGATCGTCATCATGGACTCGCGTACGAAAACGGCAAGATAGGCTTACCCTCTCGGCAGCTGTGGGGGTAAGAATTCTTACTTTCTAATTTCCTTGGCTCCCGCAGCCCGGATGGCGAAGGCGGCCGCTTCCTAATTGCAGTGATGTTTAGATCTGACCGTATTTCCCATTTCGGGCGCGTTAAGAAGGGTAATGCAGCCGAAACAGCTGTGGCTTGTCACCAAGCGTGACGATTAACAACTCCGAGTAATCCGCGTCAGGAATGTCGATCGGGGTATTGATTCCAAGCGCTTTAACGATGTTCGGAATCGTGTCGCCATGTCCCACAACCAACGTGTTGCCGTTTAGCTCATGCAACTTCGCGACGAGCCCGGCCGTATCCTTCGCTGCAACGACCGTTGGTGCCACGTGGGCTAATGTGGCGGCTGGCGCCGCGGTTTCCTGAGTGCGCTTGAATTCGCTGGTGAAAATTGCCGTGATGCCTGCGTCCTTTAAAATCCGTGCAAGCGCGTCAGCCCGCGCGCGACCAGCCGAAGATAAATCCGGATCACTGCCACCATTGGCGGCCTTCTCGGCGTGACGAACAATAACTATTACCGGCTCGGCCGACGCGATTGATGCCGATACGAAAAGCAATAAAAACAGAGCGAGGGCTTTCATGGGGAAAAAGTTTACAGAAAAAACATTCCCATGCGATTCGTTTGGTCGAGCGAGTTAAAGTTGGAACGCCAGTCTCGATCCATTAATCTATTTCACTCGCTAAATTTCGAGCGGCAAATGCCAAAACATCTTGTTATCAGCACGAGCAGTAACCCCGACAGCAATAGCCGGCGCCTGGGGCGCGTAGCGTTTGCGCATTTGCAAAAACAACGAGTGGATTGCGCCTGGATCGACATCAGCGAAATGGACCTGCCGCTGTGCGATGGGGGCAAATGTTATGGCATGCCAGGCTCCAAAAAATTGAGCACTGCGATCGAAGCAGCGGATGGGATCCTGGTCGCAGCGCCGGTATATAATTATGATGTCGCAGCCACGGCGAAGAACATGATCGAGCTGACCGGCAGCGCTTGGGAAGACAAGATCGTCGGCTTTCTTTGCGCCTCCGGCGGCACAGCCAGTTACATGTCCGTCATGGCCTACGCCAATAGCCTCATGCTCGATTTTCGTTGTGTAATCATTCCGCGGTTCGTTTTTGCCACGGCCGACGCTTTCGATGGTGAAAACATTACGGATAAGAAAGTTACCAAACGCGTTGAACAAGTGGCGAACGACTTGGTCCGATTCACTAAAGCATTGCGGAGCTAAACTCAGCGGAGCGTATTCTGACCGACTCAATCTTCTTGTCGAGAATTGAACGCGCTACTCGCGGCTTTGTCTTCAATGCCGCCCATCAGTCAGCTCCATTCGCAGATTTGCACCAGATTCGAAGCCAATTGATTCCGTGCCGCCGATCTCTCTGTTAATCTGTCGAGATGGCGAAGCCTCCGGAAAAGACCGGCTCGACCGCGCCGCGACCGATCGCGCTGCCGCCGTTCTCGCAGCATCTGCGCGAGCTGGCGTCGCGACGCGACGCATGGCTCGTGCTCGGGCGCAATCTGATTCCGGTCATCGGCATCTATGGCTTCGGCTGGTCCGCTGCGCTCACCGTGTTCAACTACTGGTTCGACGGGCTTACCGCGCTGGCCGCCATCGTCGCCGCGCTGATTCCGCGCGCGCTGCGCGAGACGCAGCCGAAATCGGTCGGCGCGACGTGGGCGGCGAATCTCGTGCGCGGCGCGGTCACGTGGATTTTCCTCGTCGGCATCGTCGGTCTGCCCTACTGGATCGTACTGATTCCGCTCCACGATCTGCTGCTCGGCGACGAACTGCGCCGCGAGCTCGCGCATTCTCCGGCACTCTGGCTCACCTTCGGGACGCTCGCGGCCGGACATTTCTGGAAGGCGTTCCAAATGGGCTATGACGCGCTGCCCGACAACGAGCTGAAGCAACGGGTGCGCTGGGATGTTTATCTCCTGATACTGCGCGCGATGGCGATGTTCGTGATGGCCGCCCACGGCCTCGCCTTCATTCTGGTGCCGCTGTTGGCGCTGCTGCTGAGCTATTTCGAGATCTGGCCCGAGCGCGCGCTCGGCGCGGTCTTCGGCGATCCGTCGCGGCTCTACGAATACGATCCGGACGATCCCGCGTCGAGCCGGCGCCGACGCTGACGGCCGTGGTGGTTTAGATTAATCTGCGAAGTTATGCCGCGTTGTCCCTGGGCTACGACCGAGCCGAACATTACTTATCACGATAAGGAATGGGGCGTGCTTGTGCACGATGACCGATTGCTCTTCGAATTTCTCATCCTTGAAGGCGCGCAAGCAGGTTTGAGCTGGACCACTATTTTGAAGAAACGAGACAACTATCGGAAAGCATTCGATGGATTCCGCGCACAGAAAATCGCCCGCTACGGCTCGCGCGATGTGCATCGTTTGCTCGCTGACGCCGGGATTGTGCGGAATCGATTGAAAATTGCGGCCACAATTGAGAACGCAAAGATGTTTCTCGCCGTGCGCAACGAATTCGGGACTTTCGACGCTTACCTGTGGAACTTCGTCGGCGGCAAGCCAATCCAGAATCGCTGGCGGCGAATGACTGACGTGCCCGCGCGCACACCCGAATCCGACGCAATGAGTCGCGATCTGCTGCGACGCGGATTCAAATTCGTTGGCTCAACGATCTGCTACGCGTTGATGCAAGCGACCGGCATGGTCAACGATCATCTCGTGACATGTCCGCGACACGCGCAACTCGGCGGCGCGCGCCGTCGCAAGTGAAGCAGTTCAGAAAAAACGGAACAGAAGACAACAAAGCGAACGAAAGGCTACAGATAAGCAAACCTTTCCTACCTTCGTTTCCTTCTGTTAAAGATTCTTATTTGCTGTAGCGGCGCAGGTCGTGGCACAGGCACCTTGCCTGTGGGGCAACCGGGCGTCTCGCTTGGTTGAAATCCGTTCTCGGCAGGCAAGATGCCCGCCGGCCCCACAGCCAGGATGGCTGTGTTCCTACGTTCAGACGCCGTCGGGTCTGCTTTCCGGTGCCTGTGGAGCTGTTCCCGGCGCAGGATGTTGATCATCGCTCGAGGCGGTTTTTGCATTCGCCTCCGCAGCTCTTTTGGCAGCCCACCTGGCTTTCATCGCGGCCGAAAGTTGCGCGCGACGTTCTGGTGAAAGATTTAGTTTTCTCTTCGCTTTCCTAACAGTGCTTGGCTTCTTCGCCTCAGCCGTCTGCGGCGCGGACGTCTTTTCGATTCGCGCAGCAACCAGGCGGGCCGCAGTAGCGCGGGGAACCGATTTCCTCGCGGCTTTCATCGCTTTAGCTTCCTCCTCCGCCTCCAGTTTCTGCTTTAGCTTGGCCAGCTTCTTTGGCCCTTCTTGCAGGCGCTTTTCAAGTCGCCGGATCTTCTTCCTCAAGTTTTTTAGCTTCATGACCGCGTATGTCCGCCGTGCAGCAAGACTAACAAAAAATGCGATTTAGTGTAAACAACGAATTCACATCGATGTCACGCTCTTTGGCTGGCCTAATGGCGATCGAGAACTTTGGGGGCTACAGCCGATCTCCTTTACTTCTTAATTCTTACTTTGGCTCCTCAGTAGGTGCTCGCCGCCGCATTTCACGATCATGTCAGTTTCGCAGGTCGCCTCTCTAACAAAAACGCAACTCCCGCTAGAAACGCGTAGAAGATCAGCGCCCTGATCGCGAATGCTCGATCAGACGAAGGCGGCCTACCTCCAAAAGTGTTCCATGTCTGAATTAAAATCAGGACCAGCCCGAAAGCGATAACGCCGACTTTCCGCGCAATTGCACGGTTTCGCTTTAGATAAATCAAGACGCCACCGACGAGCAGCGCAATCTCCAGACCAAATTCCAGACCTCTGTGATTCCAGAGACCAAAGCCGACTTTCAAAGTGTCATCGTAAATGGCGAGATCAGGCCGATGAACAATCAGATCGAGAAGCCAGTGGGAAAAAACGGCAAAGCCCACGAGCAAAGCGGCAGCATTTGAGGCAATTCCGCGCCAGCCGATTTTGTAAATCACATACGCCGCCGCCGACCAAAAGAGCGCGCCGACCAGGCTGTGCGTGTAAGGCATGTAATAGAGATCGAGCGCATTAGTCGCGGTGATTCCTGGAACAATGCGCATCTTTTCGATGCCGAGAAGGATGAATGGCGCCCACAGAAAATCGAGTAGCTGCACCGCCAAAAACAGCACCCACAACGGGATTTTGTTTTGCTCCGTTTTAACCGCGAAGGCCACGCTGTAGTGTCCGACGAACATTTCCTTGATTTGCCCAATTCCCCTTCCGCGATTCAAGGCCAATCTGCGGCAATCACTTTTTACGTGACACTTAAACCCGATGATCTTTTGGAAATTCAAGATCACCCGCTATGAACAATGAGAAAGACAACATTCAACTCAGTGCGGTAGAAGTGCGCGATGATGACGGAAGCGCGGCTCGCCAATCGGAACTTTTCTCCCTCATGGACTCTGTTTAGAATCGCGCCATGAGCTCTCCTAATCCGCTTACCGTTGAATCGGGCAGCAACGAGCGCTGGAAGTTTTTGCGCGACGTCCTCGTCTTCCAGTTCAAAATGTTGCTCGATAACATACGCGATTTTGCCCTCATGCCGGTCTCGCTGGTCGCGGCGCTAATCGATCTCATCTTCAAGGGTAAGCGACAGGGCTCGCTTTTCTATCAGGTGCTCAGGTGGGGCGCGCACAGCGAGGAAGTGATCAATGTCTACAGCGCGATCGAAGCGCACGAAAGGCCTGGAGTTAATCCCAACTACACGGTTGACGCGGTGATCGCGCGGCTGGAGGGCGTGCTGGTTCGGGAATGTGAGAAAGGCGGGACGGCCGCGAGTATCAAAGCCGCGATGGACCGGGCGATCGATCAAATCCAAATCGAAACGAGCGGGCCGCGCGATCGAGCGAGGGAAGCAGTGGTGCGGGTGACCAAGAAATTCCGCAGCAACCTGGACTCCCCGCCGCCCGATCGCGACTCCGAGAGCTAGTCCAACAACTGCACCGCGCCGCGCATGTCCATATTCATGTCGGGTTCGGCGTGATTCTGGCGTCTTTCGGTGATTTGTGTTTCCGTCGGTTCTCAACCCTCAACTATCAACCAGTCGCAATTGCCCGCTTCTCCGCCAACTTCTTCCTTCTTAAATTTTATTTCTGCTTTTCCTACGCCTTGCGACCGCAATCATTACTCGATATAGCAAAAGCCTATGAAAAAAACTGTTTTGGTAACTGGAGCAACGGGCACGGTCGGGCGTGATGTGGCGAACCTACTTTCCAAAAAGGGTGCGGCAGTCCGCGCTGGCGTGCGCGATCAAGCCAAAACGCGACAGCGATTCGACGATAACATTGCGCTTACGACGTTCGACTTTGAAAACGAAGGCTCATTTGCCGCCGCGCTTGATGGCGTCGAGAAAGTTTTCCTTCTGCCGCCGCTGCTGCCGAATCAGGTAGAGCGAACGAATGCGTTTGTTGATGCTGCGAAACGCGCCGGCATTCGCCGCATCATGAAGCTTTCGGTCATCGGTATCGATGACGCGCCGCAGTTCACGTTTGGAAAGTGGCATGCCGCGAACGAACAACACATTCGCGAATCGGGTCTGGCGTTCACGTTTTTGCGACCGAATTCATTCATGCAAAATTTCATTACTTACTTTCTGCCGCGCAACGGCTCGATCTATCTGCCGTGGGGAAATGGGATTGCTAGCTTTGTCGATACGCGCGATATCGCGAGTGTTTCCGCGGAGGTGCTAACGAGCGACGGGCATGAAGAAAAAATCTACACCCTCACCGGTCCGGCGGCGCTCGGCATTGCAGACGTAGCCCGAATTCTTTCCGAGGCGGTGGGTCGCGAGTTTAAATACGTCGATGTTCCGGAACACGCCGCCCGCGACGGAATGCTTCAAGCGGGCATCCCGGAGTGGCAAGTGGAGGGGATAATGGAACTGCACGCAATCAATAAACAGAACCGCTGGAGCGCCATCACATCCGACATTGAAAAAGTCACGGGTAGTCCCCCAACCGATTTCGCGCAGTTTGCCCGCGATTACGCCGAAAAATTTCGAGCCAGCTAAGCAACTCGGCCGATTCGAAACGTTAGCGCCAGAATTCTGATCGCTCACGTCCAACCTCTGACTTCCTGACTTTTCCCTGGCTCGCCGTAGCATTAGCGAAGGCGGCTGGCCTCGCCGTGAAGATCCGCGACGACACGCTGCCTTTTTCTTCTCGAGCCGTCTGATTGGCGTTCGTCCCGACGTAACCGTTCAACGATTTAACGTATCAGGTCGGCGATAGCCCAAATATCAAACGTTAGACGCGACCCCACGCTCTTACGTACGAGGCGCTGAATTGAATTGTCATTACTCTATCAGGACGCCATTCTCGGCCAAATGGTTGCCGACCGCCGTGCTGATCACATTTATGCGTTTACCAAGTTCGTCGCGGCGCTTCTTGGCGCGGTTGTCTTTTTCGCCTTTTGCGTCCTCTACTTTTTTTCCACCCGCACAAAGCAGTTGTTCGCCTGGCCGATTGCACCGCCCATGACGGCAATGTTCATCGGCGCGTCATATGCAAATGGCGTGATTTTTTTCGCGTCTGTCCTTGCCGTGAAAAAATGGCATCGCATCTGGGCTCCGCACGTGGGCGTGTTTGTCTTCGCCGCGCTGCTCCTCATCGCCACGTTCCTGCACTGGGACAAGTTCACTCACAACCATCCGGTATTTTGGATTTGGGTGTTCATCTATGTCGTCGCGCCAATTCTTACCCCCATCGCGCTACTAAGAAATTGGCGAGAGGACCCACATACTCCGGATGCTCGAGACGCGATCGTTTCGCTCGGTCTTCGGGTCGCTTGGCTCCTTCCTGGTGTGATTTTTCTCGCCGCTGCGATTTATGCTTTTGTCAATCCGGCATGGCTCATTCCATTTTGGCCGTGGAAAGCGACTCCACTAACAATGCGCGTGATGATGTCGTTTTACTCAATGCTAGGAGTCGCAGTCATCACCGTGCTGCGCGAACCGCGTTGGTCGGCCTGGCGCATCGGTTTGATCGGGGTGATCGTTTGGCACGCGCTCATTATCGTGGCTGCACTTTTGCGGCAGAAAGATTTCCTGCACGGTTTGTTCTATCATTCGTGGTTCCTTTTTGAAATCGTCGTGCTGGCTGCTAGTGCGATCACGTTTGGTCTGATGGAAGCCCGCACTCGACAGATCGCTTCCTAAAAATTTCGCGATGCCGACAATTAACAAGGTATGGACTTTGCCGAAGGGCGATTCCATGGAGATCCTCGAAACTTCCGCGATGACCGGCGGTGCTCGGACCCGAGTGCGTCTCGTTTTCAAACCGGGCGGCTCACGAGTCCCCATGCATCGGCATCTGCTTCAGGATGAAAAGTACGAAGTCCTTTCCGGCACAATGACTTATTGGCTCGATCGGAAAAAGTATCATGCGGAAGCCGGAACCACAGTCACTCTGCCTCGGGGCGCGCTGCACCAACATTACGCTGACGGATCCGAAGATGTGCTCTCAATCCAAACCATGACGCCGGCGTTGGACTTCGATTATGTGGTTGAGAATCTGTTCGGACTCGGCAGCGAAGGAAGAGGCGTCAATCCGATTGACGCTCTCCTCCAAGGGCTAGTCTGGATTCGGAAAGCTAAAGGTCCTTTTTACCTCGCTATGCCAATCTGGGCCCAGCATGTCCTCGCATTCATTATTACCCCGATAGCCTATCGACTTGGCTACCGCGCGGTTTACAAGCGCTTCAGCGGCGAAGAATGGTAATCAAAGCTCCTCACTCCTCCTTAATTCTCATTTGAATCTCGCCAGTCGTGGCCTTCCCCTGCTGCTCTGCTTCCGCCCTTCTTCGTTCTTAATTCCTAATTTGCCTTCCTCTGGTTTCCCTACGGCGCAACCAGAGGTGAAGACCGCAAGCCTTGCGTGATATTTCAGATGTTTAGGCGCGACCCACTTGCCTCGTGCGCACGACATTGGCGCGGCTTTTCACTTCGCCGTTTGTTCGCCAGGATCATTGGCCTCTTTTCGCCACGATCACAAATGCTGATCCTGATCACCGCTTTGCCGCGCCATGTCGAGCCGCCGCACCAGCACTCGCCGGAATTCTGGATGTTCCGTAGCGTTGCCGTGGTCAACTCGTCGTCTTCGCACGACACAAGCACCTGATTGAAACGATGTCGTTGTGAATTTGAAAGCCCCGTTCGCGCAAGAGCTGAGCAAAGACCCGCGCATTCTCACAAAGCTGCTCGACCAGCTGCTGAACTCCCCGACGTCCAAGGCTCTTGAGAACCGCCCACAGTTCGACTACTCGAGCCCGCTTGGACATTGAAGGCGTGAAATTCATGCCGTCTCGGTGCTCGCTCCACTGGAAATAGGAAGCCGAAGCCTTGAACGCACTCGTTAGTGCGTCGCGACTCCGGCAAAGAATCATACCGCTGTCGTACGGGACGTTGAGTGTTTTGTGCGCGTCCACCGACCAGGAATCTGCTTTTTCGATTCCATCGCAAAGGTGACGCATGGAGGGCATGACGCATGCCCAGAGTCCGAAAGCACCATCGACATGTACCCACGAACCGGCGGCGTGCGCGTGCTGGCAGACTGCGCCAACCGGGTCGATTGCGCCCGAATTGACGTTTCCGACTTGCGCCACGACAAGCGCGCCCTCGTCAAGTTTCGGCATTTGATCCGGCAGCATGCGTCCCTGGTCATCCGCCGGAACGATCTCGATGTTGTCGGTGCCAAGCCCCAGCATCGAGATGGACTTGTGCACTGCCGCGTGCGCGCTCGCTCCGAGGATTACCCGGATTCTGGGTGCACCATAGAGGCCCCTCTTAGCAACGTCCCAGCCGCGTCGACGAAGCAATTCATTCCGTCCAGCGCACAGCCCGGAGAAATTCGCAATCGTGGTCCCGCACACAAAGCCGGCGGCGGTTCCCATGGGAAGGCGAAGAAGAGCCACGACCCATCGCTCGCAGATTTCTTCGAGACGCGAGTTAATCGGTGACATTACGTAGTGCGCCGTGTTTTGATCCCAGGCATCAGCCAACCATTTCGCAGCAAGGGCGACTGGTATCATTCCGCCATTGACGAAACCGAAGTACCTGCCGCTTGTTTGAGCAACTGCGGACGGCGACTCGATTTCGTGCAGGCGCGCGAGAACCTTGAGCGGGTCGCTGGGCTCTTCAGGAAGCGGCTCGTCCAATGCGTCCATTGCCTGCAGCGAAAGCTCCGCAGGAAACACCGGCCTTTGCTCCAACCCGTCAATGTACTCGCCGGCGAATTGACGTGCTTTGTCCAGGAGCAATGAAAAGCTATTCGGGTCGGCCCAATGTGTCGTTGTTGATATTTGTTCGTTTTCCATCAGTACTTTTTCCTAGCACTCCGCTTTCAAATGGGGAGCCAACCAGGTATGATGAAAATAAGAGATTTCATCGCCCGTGGGGCGGCTCGTTGTGACAACGGGGCTTGTTCACAGGTTCGGCGGCGTATTCACGTTCTCAGTCACTTTTCGAACAAGTCGACTTCGGTCAAGCCTTGAGGTCGCCGATCCGCTTTGTCGCCCGCTTATCCACCGACGAATGGGACAACATTATTCCATACAATCGCAACCAGTCGGGCTAAAATCCTGAAGCTGCGCGTGAAATGTCAAATGCCCGGCTCAGCTTACCCGCCGTGGTGAGCGAAATGGACCGCAGGGATGCGAGCGACATAGATGGGTTAAGCCGAGAGGCCGAAATGAGCGGGAGCGAGTGAGTCAAAGCTTTCGGAGTTTAGACACGACCGCTTCTTCGCTCCTCCCTTCTTCGCTACCTGAAATCGAGCGACTCAGCAGCCAATCGACCATGCCCCACTAACGATCCCCGTTTCCCCCCGCACGTACTTTTCAAGTCGCGCACCGAGCTGAAGCGGCGAAACGTTTATCGCGCAGCGGTCGCCTACGGGGTCGTCGCGTGGTTTCTCACGCAGCTCACAACACAGGTCTTCCCGTTTTTTGAAATTCCGAATTCCGCAGTGCGTTTTGTTGTCATTGCGCTCGCGGTCGGATTTCCAATCGCCATGCTGCTGTCCTGGATTTACGAACTTACCCCTGAAGGAGTAGTGCGGACGGAAGATCTCAATCCGGTAGAGGCGAGATCAGTTCAGCGCAGGAGCGGCCGGCTGCTCGACTTCATCATCATCGGGGCTCTGCTGCTGGTTATTGCAATGCTGGTCGCTGGGCGACTTCCGTTTTACCGGCAGACTGGCGAGTCGATTTCTCAGAAAAGCATCGCCGTGCTTCCATTCGAAAACTTGAGCGAAGACAAAGCGAACGCCTACTTTGCCGAAGGCATTCAGGAGGAGATCCTGACGCGGCTGGCTAAGATCGCTGACTTAAAGGTAATCTCGCGCACGTCGACGCAGCGGTATCAGAGCAAACCTGGCAATCTCGCCGAAATCGCGAAGCAGCTTGGCGTAGCGAACATCCTTGAAGGCAGCGTCCAAAAAGCCACCGATCAGGTGCGCGTCAGCGTCCAGCTCATCCAGGTGGCCAGCGATTCGCATCTGTGGGCCGACACCTTTGATCGCAAGCTCACCGACATCTTCGGTGTCGAGAGCGAGATCGCCAAAGCGATCGCTGACGCGTTGCAAGCCAAGCTGACTGGCGGCGAGCAACGAGCCCTGGCGGTTAAGCCGACAAACAATTCAGAGGCTTACGACGCGTACCTCCGGGGCTTGGCTCTTGAAGCGCGCA
>WNFY01001309.1_pt1 | contig 23496 bp, 22 predicted proteins | sample 5400091 | NCBI WGS metagenome assembly WNFY01 (sample SAMN13153364, study PRJNA577476) | soil metagenome | isolation source: 60 cm soil or saprolite under grassland replicate 1 | place: USA:California | collected 2016-06-15 | reverse complement strand
AAATAAACGCCGATCTCAAACCAGCCAAGATCGATCCGGAAATCAGGCCGGGTATCGACCGGTGGAATCAGCAGGTAAGAAATAATTACCAGCAGAAAGAACCATTTCAGGCGCGATGTGCCGCGCAATAGTTCCCCGAAGCCGAGTCCCGCGTGCAGCCAAAAGCCAGCCTGTACGGCAATGAGGCCGAGGAGGATGCGCCCGTCACTGACAAAAAACAGACCGCAGGCGAGTACAAGCAAGTAAACCGGCTTTATCTTGGCGGAGAGCGTGGAATGCATACGGTGATAGGCAGCCCTTGGTTGCTGCGGGCGATAGGGAGCATTGTGCTGACGGCACTCTACACGAATCGAGACATTTCTTACAGGGGAGCCTCTTCCAATGACAGATGAGCTTGGGGATTACCTCCCGCGGCGCAGCTTCGCGTGCGTCAGAAACGCCGCACGCTGCCCGCCTGTAGATAAGCCTCGCGCTCGACCCTCAAATTCGTCCTATCATCAGCTCTTCTCAACCCGACCTGACCCCCCTTCGCCCAGGCGCGAGCGGCGGAGGCAACCGGGCGGCAAGGCCGAGCACGGTATGAAGCCATCCAAGAGCGGTGCTGAATCCCGTAAAGAATGCAATAGAGGAGCAACCATGAACGCTAACAGGCCGTTGAAATTCGTCCGAATCTGGTCCGGGTTGGCCGGTTTCGGGCTTGTATCCGACTCGGCGAAAAAGGCGACCGCCGCGATCCATGCCGACCAGAGGAACAGCTTATCCGTCGTGACGCAGGTGGGATTGATTTTCCTATCCGTTATTGTCCTCGGCGCCGGCGCAGTCACCGCGGAGGCTCTGGCCGCCGGCCAGGAGCCGAAGAAAAGCGAGAGCGCAAAGATGGACAGGGCCAGGGTGATGTCGCTCCTGCCCACCGGCGGCTGGACCGACGCCGACCTCGCCAGGGACTATGTGAACCAACGCATCACCCCCATGGGCGATCCGAAGCTTTACTTCGAGATCCCAGTCCGTAAGAGCTGGAACTCGCGGCCGTTCGAGGTGGACAAGCGGGAGCTCGCCAACGACGACAAGGGGCTCGTGCCGCTCGCGCGCATCACGCCCAACAACGAGGACGAAGGAGTGGTCCTCGAGGTGCGCTACATGCGTGTCCCCGAGAAGGCGACGCTCGAGAAGTTCCTCGAGCAATACCCGAAGGCCGCCGGCTTCACCGTGCTCGGCCGCCAGAAGGGCGAGTACAACGGCCGGATCGTCGAGGAGGCGCTGCTCCGCATGGACACTAAAGACTTCGGTCCCATGCTCACGCGGCTCGCCGCGACGCGCAAAGGCGACCGGATACTGGTGGTGGCTGGGAGCGCGCCGGAGAAGAAGTACGAGAAGATGAAGAACATCTTCGCGGTCGCCATCATTGGATTCGATCCGGACGCCACGCCCCCCAAGCGGTAAGCCTGGCCGCAGGGTCACCTCTAGGCGCGGTCGCACAGAGATGAAGTTCTTCGGATACTTGTTCGTATCGATCGGCATCGCGCTATGGCTGGTTTCATTGCTCCTGTATTTGAACGCCAGGTCCTTTGTCGCGGCGGCGATCACCGCTCGGGGAACCGTGATCGATTACGAGGTTTCCGATTCCATGAGGGTCAGGTTCGCTCGCACCACTCGGGCTTATCAGCCGGTCGTTCAGTTCCGCACGCGGGACGGGCGTCAGGTAAAGTTCACCTCCCGCATGGCGAGCTCCCCGCCGAGTTATTCCAGGGGCGAGGATGTCGAAGTTCTCTACCTGCAATCGGAGCCTCAGGAGGCGCAGATCAAGGACTTCCAAACCCTATGGGGCTTGCCCGCAATTACGGCGGGGCTGGGAAGCGTCTTCTTCCTGGTCGGAGGCGGATTCTTCCTGCCGGTCGTTTGGAGTCGTAGGGAGCGCTATCTCCGCGAGCATGGAACACCGGTCGAGACTGAGTTTCGCGGCGTGGAGAAGAAGAACTATACGGTGAACGGAAAATTTCCGTTCCGCGTCGTTACGCAATGGCAAGACCCAGCGACGGTGAAGATTCACCTGTTCAAGAGCCGCGTACTCTGGTTCGATCCCTCAGACCGGATCAGGGACAGGAGGATCAGGGTTTTCATCCAGAAAAATAACCCGAAGAACTACCTGGTCGATTTATCGTTTCTTCCGGAAGCAGACGGCTAGACTATCGACATCCGCGCTCCTTTGGCAAGAACGGCCCGACGGTCCCGGACGGTCTCGAAAGGTCTCACTCCTTGTGATTCAGAGGACCAAGACCGGCTGGCGCAGCGCGACGCCGGTGTCTATGATAAAGGATACGGTCTATTCACAAGAACGTCGCAATCGAGATCGAGGAGGCGGCAGAGGCTCACCCATGCGCGGCCTGTACGCCAAACCTCTTCACGCCGCCGCGGCGCTGCTGCTTGTCCTCGCGCTCCTCGAGATCGCGCGACTGCACTTCTTCGAGGGCCTTGAGAACCGGGTGTCCGATTTCTTCGTCCGCGGCCACGCCCGCGGACTCGTGCCCGATCCCGACATCGTCATCGTCGACATCGACGAGCCGAGTCTCGCCCGCATGCAGGAGGCCGCGGGCAAGTTTCCGTGGCCGCGGTCCGTTTATGCAGACCTCGTTCCGGGGATCGAATCGCAGAAGCCGCGCGCGATCGTCTTCGACATCCTCTTCGGCGAGGAAGACACGCGCAACCGCGAAAGCGACCGCGCCTTCAACAGCTCGCTCAAAGGCCTCGGCAGGGTCTATTTTCCGATGCAACGCCTCGATCCCGCCGGCGACGCACGAGGAGTTCCCCTCGCGCAGGTCGCAAGCGCCCTCGGCATCGAGCCGAGCGCATCGTCACGGCCCGACGCGCGCATCCAACTGCTTCCTCCCCAGGTCGTGGACGAGGAGCATTGGCAGCGCTCGGGCATCATCAACTTCCTTGAAGACCCCGATGGGGTCGGGCGGCGCTACTGGCTCGCCATGCCGGCGTACGGCTGGCGACTGCCGTCGCTTCCCGCCCGCGTCGGCCGCGGGCTCGGCGCCTCGGTTCCCGACGAGGCGGCCATCATCCTGCACTGGCGTGGATCTGTCGGCTCGTTCCGGCACGTCTCGTTCGCCGACCTCTACGAGGATTTCCTTCGCAAGAGGCGGACACGGTCGCCGGACGAGTTCAAGGACAAGATCGTCATCGTCGGCGCTACCGCTGCGGGACTCGGGGATTTCCGCGTCACCCCGGTCTCCAACGTCTATCCCGGCGTCGAGATCCTCGCCACGGCGATCGACAATCTGAAGAACCGGCGCTGGATGGCGCGGGCGCCGGACCACGCGCAGATGGTGCTTGCGGCCGCGCTGCTCGCGCTCGTGTTCGCGGGATTCCGACTGCGTCGCAATGCGCTCGAGGCCGGCGTGGCGCTGGGCGCGATTTCGGCGGCGCTGTTCGGCGCCGAGTACTTCGCCCTCGATGCAAGACTCCTCTTGCCCGTGACCGTGCCTCTTCTTTTCGCGTGGGCCCTCTACCTCTTCGGTGCGATGCTCGCCTACCTGCGCGAGAAGCGCGCGCGCGAGCGGGCAGTACGCCTGTTCTCCCGCTTCCTCAACCCCAACGTGGTGAGGCAGATCGTCGACCAGGGCGAGACGGTCGAGTCCCTTTCGGGGAAGATCCGGCAGATTTCGATTCTGTTTTCCGACATCCGCGGCTTCACCACGCTTTCGGAAACGCGTCCGCCGCAGGAAATTGTGAGCCTGCTGAACCGGTATTTCTCGCGCCAGGTGGCGGTCGTGTTCCGCCACGGCGGGACGCTGGACAAGTTCATCGGTGATTGCATCATGGCGTTCTGGGGGGCCCCGCTTGACGATCCCCGGCACGCCGAGCACGCGGTCGCCGCCGCGCTCGAGATGGAGCAGGTGCTGAAGTCGTTCAAGCGGGAGCTGGGCGAGGCAGGCGAGGATTTCGACGTCGGGATCGGCATCCATACGGGCACGGCGGTGGTCGGCTTCATAGGCGCCGAACAGAAGCTCGACTACACCGCCATCGGCGATGCGGTGAACCTCGCCAGCCGGATCGAGGGCGTGACCAAGGAAGCGAAATCCCGCATCCTGGTCTCCGGCGACACTGCGGAAGCGTGCCATAATTCGTTCGCGTTCAGCTCCCGCGGGCCGTACAAAGTGAAAGGCCGCACCCAGGAAGTCGAATTGTTCGAGCCGAGGATCGAATCCGCATGAGGATATTTCTCGCGGTTCTCTTGTTCGCGCTCGGCCTCGCCCAGGCCGTGGCGCAGGAGACCGGATTTACCGTTCGACAAACCGAGGTGAAGAAGGAACCGTTCAGCGACGCAGGCGCCGCCGGCACGTTGTCGGAGAAGGCGCAGGTCAAGGTTCTCAACCGCCGGGGCGGGTGGATGCAGGTCGAGTCGGGCGCTGTTTCGGGGTGGGTGCGCATGCTCGCAGTCCGCATGAACTCGGGACAGTCGGGCATCGGCTCGGGCCTGAAATCGTTGTTCAACGTCGCCCGCACCGGCTCCTCCGGAACGACGGTGACCACCGGGGTGCGCGGCCTCGACAAGGAGCAGATTCAGAACGCAAGGCCCAACCCCGGGGAGCTCAAGAAGCTCGCGGCTTTCGCGGCGACGAGAGCGGACGCCGAGCGTTTCGCGGCGGAAAGCCCGCAGCTCAAGAACCAGACGGTCGGATATCTCCCGGCCTCAGCCGGGCCGTAGCGACGAAGGAAGGCCCATGCGTCTTTCCGCATTGATAGCCGTCCTCGCGTTGAGCGCCTGGTCTGCAGGCGCCGCGGCGCAATTCAATCTCAACCGTCTGATCGACACCGCAAAGGGCCTCCGCCAGGCAACCAAAGAAGTCGACGAACAGCAGGAAGCCGAGATCGGGAGGGAATACGCTGCGGTGCTCCTCGGCGCTGCGCCGCTGCTCGCCAATGCGGAGGTGCAGCGCTACGTCAACCGCGTGGGGCGATGGCTATCGCTGCACTCGGAGCGGCCCGACCTCAACTGGCAGTTCGGCGTGCTCGATTCGGAGAACATCAACGCCTTTGCCACGCCGGGTGGTTATGTGCTGGTGACGAAAGCGCTGCTGGCAAGGTTGAAAAACGAGGCGGAACTCGCCGGCGTGCTCGCCCACGAAATCACTCACGTCGTGAAGAAGCATCATCTCACGGCGATGCGCAAGGGCAAAGGACTGGAAGCGGGCGCAAGCGCCTTGTCCGATTATCTCGCACAGCAAGGCCAGCGCAGCCTGGCCGCGAAAGAGCGGCTGGTGAGCGGCATCAAGGAAGCGATGTTGCGCGGTCTGGACAAGGACGACGAATTCGAGGCGGATCGCATGGGTGTCGTCGTCGCCGCACGCGCAGGCTACGATCCGTACGGCCTTCCCTCGGTGCTGCAGATGCTGCAAAGCCTGAATCCGCAGGATTCCTCGCTCGCGCTGATGTTTGCGACCCATCCTGATCCGAGCTCCCGCCTCGACGCGCTCGAGGGCGCAATCGGCGCGCGGCTCGACCCGTTCGCGTCGCAGCCTCAGGCGGCCGAGCGTTACGGGCGCTTCATGCAAGGCAAGTGAATATTGCAGCGAAGGGCGGAAAGCGGCGGCAGGCAGCAGCTCTTTCGACCGCTCCGGCCCTTGCTACGGATTTCGCGGAATGGCGAGCGCCTGGCCGGTTTCGAGGAGCGACTCTTGAGACTGGAAGAATCTCCGGCCAGCCGCGCCGCGCGCCGGGTAGGAGAACTACACCCTCCATTATCTTTTCTCTCGTTCGCGACGGGTTCAAGCACCCGATTACAGCGTGTCAGCGAGCCGCCTTGGCTTCAGCGACGAATTGACTTTCCTATAATTCCGCGCGCACAACGCCCCTGCATGGCCCAAGGCTCCTCGCCAAACCGCGCTGCGCAGCCGCATCCGGCCGAACACGGCGAATGAGCCGGATTGATTTGCCTATCCGTTGGCCGCGGACTATGCTGGGAGCACCAATGGGTGTCGGGGCGGCAAATACCCTCAGGTCATGAGAGGAGATCCCGCATGAGCGCCAGAAGAATTTACGTGGCTATGATGGTGTTTGCCGTGATGCTCGCCGACGTCGGCATCGGCCAGGCCGACCAGGCGTTTACGCCGCGGAGCATTCGAGGCACGTGGGGATTCTCGGCTGCAGGCACGCTGGGGGGCGCGCCGGCAGTGGCGGTAGGGCTCGTCACATTCGACGGAGTCGGCGAGTGCGTGCAGTCGGCTCGGTTGAACGTGGGCGGGACCGTCACCGCGCTGACGTCGCTCCAGTGCTCCTATACCGTGAACCCCGACGGCACTAGCGCGGTGAACGTCACGTTCGTTGGGCCCCTCGGGCCATTCATTGTTGACTTCGTGATCGTCGACGCCAAAAAGGAAATCCTCATCATCGTATCGGACCGGCCTGGGAGCGGCACGGTTGCGAGCGGTGTCGCCAAGAGACAGGAGCCAGGCGACCGCTGAGAGGACGTGCCGCGGTCAGGGGCCGCACGTCTGGGAGCGGCGGGGAGACGCGCTCCAGAGAAGCTTTACCACTAACCCGCTCCGATCGCTCCTCTCCGGGGGGTGCGGAGGCGAGCGAAATTAACAAAAGGTGCAGTGCGCGATTCGAGACGGGTTCAAGCACCCGAATACAGCGCGCCAGCGAGCCGCCTTGGCTTCAGCGACGAATTGACTTTCCTATCGTTTCACCACTTACCTATTGGGAGGAAGGGCCATGAAACTACGTTGGCTGGGAGTCTGCTTGGCGACGGCATTCGCGCTGACGGCGCAAACTGGTAGGGCGCAGGTACGGGGTCTCGCCGAAGAGGCCGCCGAACGAGCCGCGGCGGATGCTCAGCTTCAGACCAACATCAGCAACGAGGCCACGGCCCGCGCAGGAATGGACGCCACGCTGCTGATGGGACTGCAGAAGGAGACGAACGAGCGAAAAGCGGCAGACCAGGCGTTGCAAGACAGCATCGGCGCCGAAACCGGTCTGAAGGGCCAGTACTCGTTCACGGGTACCGCTCTTTGCCTGAGCTCGTCGACGGGTTTCCGCACAGATTTTGAGCTAGTGCCCCTCGTGGTTGTGGCGCCGCCCCCGCCTGCCACCGGCACCGCGCTGACGACAAGCTCGAACAGCATCAGCGGGGTTCGCACGTTCAACGGCGACGGCACCGGAAGCGTGGTGGCGACGGTGCATAACATCACTTACCCCGCCCAAGTCTTCGGCGGAGTGTCGTTCTTTACCGGAGGAGCCGCGGTGTCGACGCTGCAGGCTGACTTCACGTACGAGGTGAAGCCCGACCGGACGCTGGTGATCGACGATGGCCCCACGAACGGCGTCATCACCAAGGGCGGGAACCGGGTCGGCTGGAAGACCACGACGCTCGGCGTGCCGCCATTCGTCGGCAAGATCTCCAAGGACTGGAAGACCATCAGCGTCACTCACGAGGACATGGTCGTCGAGCAGTCCGTCCTCACCTCGCCCGATGGCGTCACGCCGTTCCAGCAGTTCGTCACCGACCGCGTCTGCCACCGCGAGCGCACGCTGTACAAGGTTCAGAACTAGACTCGATCGGACGACGTAGAAGAAAGAACCCCGCCGAAGCGGGGTTTGGACGGGCTGACTAAGCGGCAGGCTTAATCGTCGTGATCGTCGCGCGTGACGTCGAACACTGGGTTCTCGGGAGCCGGCCCGAACGAAGCCCAAGGCACGACGTGCGTCTGGCTTACTCCCTTACCACTAATCCGCTCCGATCGCTCCCTTCCGGGGGTGCGGAGGCGAGCGAAATTAACATAAGGTGCATTGCGCGCGGTTCGGCGCGGGTTCAAGCACGCGTTGCGGCGCGCCGGCGGGCCGTTCCGATTTCGCGGCCGGATTGATTCTCTTATCCATTGGCGTCCCCGGAGCTGCCCAGCGAAAAAATCCGGCGCTAGGGCTCGCGCGCGGACGCGCACCGGCGCGGTAGAATGCCCGCACGCGCGCTCCTTGTGCGAACAGGCTGACGTGCATAAGAATATTCACTTATTGGAGGATATGACAATGCGGTTTGTCCTTGCATTTTTTGCATCGCTGATTTTCTCCAATATTGCCGTTGCCGCTTCAGTTGAAGACGATACGCAGCGCTATATCCAGATATTCAGCGGGGCGAAGAACCTTCACTCTGACGCTGCCGATACATTTTCTTGGATGGGTCTTTCCGATACTCGTTTGTTCGATATTGTCGAACGGCGTCTATTGGAGGATGCCGACGCGAGCCGGGACAACAGGAACGAAAGGAACCGGGTTGCCAGGTACATTCGCTCACTTGGTTTCTCGGGCCAAACCAAATACGAGCCAACGATAAAAAAATTCCTCGGGGACGCCGGTTATGACAGATTTGCGCGTGTCGCATTGCAGGACCTTGCGGATTACAACAAGTGGAATCCCATCATTTCGAATCGTGGCTCTTTCGACCCGAAGTTTAGCGACAACGTGAATCGAGTTGCGAATATGCTGCGATCCGATGATTTGCTATTGCAGCGTGTGGGTGCAAAGAGAGTCTATTTCGATTCCAAGGACGATATTTTGCTGGAGCTTTTGGCGCAGAAGTTGCGTACCAATTATGCAAGAACCGATCTGAACGACCGGGAGCGTAGCGATTCCGTCGCTTGGCAGGCAAAGGCCTTGGCCAGCTCAAAAAATGACAAATATGTAGCTCTCCTCCAGGAGGTAAGTGAAAAGGCTGACGCACGTCGCGTCCGTGAACACGCGACAGAAGCGCTTGCAAGGTATTACGGTATAGTAAGTCGTTAAGACGGTTGAGTAGTAGTCTGAAGAAGCCTGACCGAAGGCGGCTTTACGCGGGCGCCTTCCTGCCAGCGAGCCGCCTTGGCTTCAGCGACGAATTGACTTTCCTATCGTTTCTGGGCGACCGGGGATCAGATGCAGGATGCCACGGCGGTACATCGCGTGTCGTCCTTCAGATCACGAACAGATCCACGAACTCGTTGACCGGCGTCGACTCGAGGCGCTTCGGGTCGCTGCAAAGGTGGAGGATGGCCTCGCGCTGTTCCTTCGGAAAGCGGCGGGCGAGGTTCCTGCGGAATTTCTCTTCGAGCAAAGGAATGCCTTCGTGGCGGCGGCGACGATGGCCCAGCGGATACTCTACCGTCACCTTGCGAGTCTTGGTTCCGTCCTTGAAGAAAATCTGCAACTGGTTTGCGATCGAGCGCTTTTTCGGGTCCAGGTAATCGCGCGAGTAGCGCTTGCTCTCGACACAGACCATCTTCGCGCGCAGCGCGTCGATGCGCGGGTCTCGAGCCACGTCGTCCTCGTAGTCGGCGGCGGTGAGATTGCCCTTGATCAAGCCGATGGCAACCATGTACTGGATGCAGTGATCGCGATCCGCCGGATTGCTCAGAGGGCCTTTCTTGTCGATGATGCGGATCGCTGACTCGTGGGTGACGATCTCTATTCTTTTTATTTCGTCTAGACGTTCCCTGACCTCCGGATGCAGCTGGACCGCCGCCTCCACGGCGGTCTGCGCGTGAAATTCGGCCGGGAAGGAGATCTTGAACAGCACGTTCTCCATCACGTACGAGCCGTAGCGCCGCGGAAACCGGAACGGTTTGCCGCGAAACAGCACGTCGTAGAAGCCCCAGGTCTTGGCGGTGAGCACCGACGGGTAGCCCATCTCCCCGGTCTTGGCGATCAGGGCGAGGCGCACGGCGCGCGAAGTCGCGTCGCCCGCCGCCCAGGACTTGCGCGAGCCGGTGTTGGGGGCGTGGCGGTAAGTCCTCAGGCTGTGGCCGTCCAGCCAGGCGTGGGAGACGGCGTTGACGATCGCTTCGCGCGAAAGGCCCAGCAGCTTCGAGACGACCGCGGTGGAGGCGACCTTCACCAGCACCACGTGATCGAGACCGACGCGGTTGAAGCTGTTCCGGAGCGCGATCACGCCCTGGATCTCGTGCGCCTTGATCATCGCGGTGAGCACGTCGCGCATGACGATCGAAGCGCCGTTGCGGGACAGCCAGTCTGCGACCGCGAGAATTCCGCCGAGGTTGTCCGAGGGGTGGCCCCACTCCGCGGCGAGCCAGGTATCGTTGAAATCGAGCCAGCGGATCGCCGCGCCGATGCTGAAGGCCGCCTGCACCGGGTCCAGCTCGAGGCGCGTGCCGGGGACGCGCGCGCCCTTGGAGACCGCCGTTCCCGGAACGAGCGGCCCGAGAAGCTTGGTGCACGCGGGATAATCGAGGGCCTCCAGGCCGCATCCGAGAGTATCCATCAGGCACAGCCGCGCGGTGTCGTAGGCTTCCGCGCTTTTTATTTCATATTTGCCGACATAGTCGGCGATGTCGACGAGGACCTTGTCCGGTTTGGGCCGGACATTGGAAACGGGCGCGGACATCAATATTCTTTTTTGATGGGACCCTCTTCATTCGGCACGTCGGTCGGCTGCACTCCCGGCTCCCCGGAAGGCGGGCTGCCCTGCGGCTCGGACGGAACGTTCTGCGGAGCAAGCGGCAGGCCCTGCGCGCCCGACGGCGGAAGCCGCAGGCAGCGATAGTCGCTTTTCGAATCAGCGAAACGCAAGCCCATGCCGGGCGTGCGCTGCTTCGCGCCGTCATCGGGCCGGATCATGAATTCCTGCCCCTGCGCCGGCTTGACCTTCCACCATCCGCCCTGGTCGGCAGCGATTTCCGAGCGGCCGTAGATTTCACGCGCAAACCCGTCCACCTCGATCGTAACCTGCGACTGATCTCCACCGGTTTCGGCGACGTAGAGAATGGGAGGCTTGTTGCGGTATTGGATCCCGGGCTGACGGCATTCCCAGGTGCCGGCGAGGTCCCCGGCCGGCGAAGCGACCGCGGCGCAAGGGCCGGCGAGCGCGGCGAGGAATGCGAGCCTCAATGACTTCATGGCAGTTTTCCCTTCATTCCAGTATTACCGGCGCTCCTTGAGCGGTACCCATGGCCGGTCTTCGGGGCCGGTGTAAACGGCGCCCGGACGGATGATTTTACCGTCGATTCTCTGCTCGATGATGTGCGCCGACCAGCCCGAGGTGCGCGAGATGACGAAAATCGGGGTGAACATCGCGGTGGGCACGCCCATCATGTGATAGGAGACCGCACTATACCAGTCCAGATTGGCGAACATCTTCTTTTCCCGCCGCATCACCTGCTCGAGCCGCTCCGCGATGTCGAAGAGCTTCATGTCCTTTTGAGTCTTCGAGAGGCGCCGGGCCACTTCCCTGATGACCTGGTTGCGCGGATCGCCCGTGGTGTAGACCGGGTGGCCGAAGCCGATGACGATTTCCTTGTTCCGCACCCGGCGCACGACGTCGGCCTCCGCCTCGCCGGCGTCCGCGTAGCGCGACTGCACCTCGAAAGCGAACTCGTTCGCTCCGCCGTGCTTGGGACCGCGCAGGGCGCCGATGCCTCCGCAGATCGCCGAGTAGATGTCCGATCCGGTGCCGGCGATCACCCGGGCGGTGAAAGTCGAGGCGTTGAACTCGTGCTCGGCGTAGAGGATGAGCGAGGTGTGCATCGCGCGCACCCACTCGGCCGAAGGCGGCTTCCCGTGCAGCAGGTGCAGGAAGTGCCCGCCGATGGAATCGTCGTCGGTTTCCACTTCGATGCGTTTGCGCCCATGGCTGAAGTGATGCCAGTAGAGCAGCATCGAGCCGAGCGAGGCCATCAGCCGGTCGGCGATATCTTGCGCCCCGCGCAGGCCATGGTCTTCTCTTTCGGGCTCGGCGGTACCCAGAACCGATGCTCCGGTGCGCATCACGTCCATGGGGTGAGCCGAAGCGGGCACGGCTTCGAGCGCCGCTTTCACCGTCGGCGGCAAGCCGCGCAGACCTTTGAGCTTGTTTTTGTAGGCGGCAAGCTCTCCTGCGTTGGGCAGCTTCTCGTGGACCAGCAGGTAGGCGACTTCCTCGAATTCGGCCTGGTCGGCGAAATCGAGGATATCGTAGCCTCGGTAGTGCAGGTCGTTGCCGCTGCGGCCGACCGTGCACAGCGCCGTGTTGCCGGCCGGGACTCCGGAGAGCGCGACCGACTTCTTGGGCTTCGGTGCCGCCGCGGCCTCGCTCATTTCGCCTTCTCTTTGGCGAACAATCGGTCGAGCTTGCGCTCGTAGGAGAGATAGTCGAGGACCTCGTAGAGATCGGCGCGCGTCTGCATCAGATCGACGACGCTCTTCTGCGTTCCTTCCCTGCGGATCGCATTGTAGACCTTGAGCGCCGCTGCGTTCATGGCGCGGAACGCCGAAAGAGGATAGAGCGCGATCGCGACCCCGGCCGAACGCAGCTCGTCGAGGGTGAAAAGCGGGGTTGCGCCGAACTCGGTGATGTTGGCGAGCACCGGTACCTTCACGGCCTCGGCGAATTTCCGATACATGGAAAGCTCAGGTATAGCCTCGGGAAAAACCGCGTCGGCGCCGGCGTCCACGCAGGCGAGCGCGCGCTCGATCGCGCGCTCCAGGCCTTCCACCGCCAGCGCGTCCGTTCTCGCCATGAGGACGAAGTCCGCGTCGGTCTTGGCATCGGCCGCCGCCTTGATCCGGTCGGCCATTTCCTCCTTCGACACGAGTTCTTTTCCCGGCCGGTGCCCGCAGCGCTTGGCGCCGACCTGGTCTTCTATGTGCATCGCCGCTGCGCCCGATTTGATCAGCGACTTGACCGTGCGCGCGATGTTGAAGGCGCTCGCGCCGAAACCGGTATCGACGTCGACCAGCAGCGGCAGCGGGCAGGCGTCCGTGATGCGGCGCACGTCGGTCAGCACGTCCTCCAGATTGCTGATGCCCAGATCGGGGAGCCCGAGCGACCCGGCGGCGACTCCTCCGCCGGACAGATAGATCGACTTGTAGCCGGTGCGCTCGGCAAGGCGCGCGTGGTAGGCGTTGATCGCGCCCACGCATTGCAGCGGCTTTTCCGCTTTCATCGCGGCGCGGAATTTTGCTCCCGGCGACATGGCAGCCATGCCCAATCCTAACCCAAGAGGTGCCCGATGCCGTCGCGCTCTTCGCGCAGTTCCTTCAGGGTCGCGTCCATTCTGGCGCGGCTGAATTCGCTCACCCGTATGTCCTTGACGATCTTGTACTTGCCGCTCGCGCAGGTCACCGGATAGCCGTAGATCACGCCTTCCGGAATGCCGTAGCTCCCGTCCGAAGGGACCGCCATGCTGACCCAGTTGCCTGCACGCGTGCCGTGGACCCAGTCGCGCACGTGGTCCATGGCGGCGTTCGCCGCGCTCGCCGCGGAGGACAGCCCGCGGGCCTCGATGATCGCGGCGCCGCGCTTTTGCACCGTCGGGATGAAAGTCTTCTCCAGCCACTCCATGTCGTTGATCATCGGCCAGACCTTGTGGCCGCCGCACTCGGCCTGGAACACGTCGGGGTACTGCGTCGCCGAGTGATTGCCCCAGATGGTGACCTTGCGGATCGAGCCCAAGGGCTTGCCGATTTTTTGCGCGATCTGGCCGACTGCGCGATTGTGGTCCAGGCGCATCATCGCGGTGAACTGCGTGGCTTTGAGGCCAGGCGCATTTTTCATCGCGATGAGGCAATTGGTGTTGGCGGGGTTGCCGACCACCAGCACCTTGACCCTGCGGCTCGCGACCGCGGCGAGCGCCTTGCCCTGCGGCGCGAAGATCCTGCCGTTCGCCTCGAGCAGGTCCCTGCGCTCCATGCCCGGGCCGCGCGGACGGGCGCCGACGAGGAGCGCGATTTCGACGTCCTTGAACGCGACCATCGGGTCGGCGGTGGGGACCATGCCGTGCAGCAGCGGGAAGGCGCAGTCGTCGAGCTCCATCATCACGCCCTTCAGCGCCTTCTGCGCTTTCTCGTCGGGAATCTCGAGCATCTGCAGGATCACCGGCTGGTTCTTTCCGAGCATTTCGCCGCTCGCGATGCGGAAGAGCAGGCTGTAGCCGATCTGGCCGGCGGCGCCCGTCACTGCGACACGAATGGGTTTGTTGGCCATGGAAAACTCCCTGGAGAAGGCCCGAATATATCCGGCCTGGCGCTTTTGCGCAGCACAATGCGGAATCGAAGCCTGCTATAATCTTGACTCCCGTCAAGATTCCAAATCAGCCCAAGCGTTGCGGAAGGATTGCTTTACATGCCTGATCTGACGGCGAAAAAAAAGCGTCCCGTTTGGTATAACCTCAGTCCTCTCAATCTCCCTGTCCCGGGTCTGGTCTCGATTTTCCATCGCGCGAGCGGCATCCTGCTGTTCCTCGGTCTGTTCGAGTTTTTGCTCCTGCTCGATGTGAGCCTTGCCTCGGAACGCGGCTTCGCGCAGGTCGGTGAATGGCTGCGCTACCCGCTGGTCAAGGTTCTGGTGATTTCGTCCATCTGGGCGCTCCTGCATCACATGTGCGCGGGAATCCGGCACCTGTTCCTCGACGTAGACGTCGGCACGAGCCTGTACACGGCCAGGCGCAGCGCTTTTGCGGTGTTCATCGCCAGCCTCGCGCTGACTGCCTCGATCGCGGTGCGGATATGGTGAACCGCATCATCGTCGGCGCGCACTATGGCTTGAAGGACTGGCTCGCACAGCGCGTCACCGCGCTGCTGATGATCGGCTACACGGTGATCTTCCTCGTTGTCTGGCCCCGGCCGATGAGTTACGCGGGGTGGAAGGCGTTGTTCGCGCAGGGATGGATGCGCTTCGCGACCTTCCTACTCGTCGCGAGCGTGCTGATCCACGCCTGGATCGGCATGCGCAATGTCTGGATGGATTACGTCAAGCACACCGGCGCGCGCCTGGCGCTCCAGGTCGCGACCATACTGTGGCTCGTCGGCTGCGCCGGCTGGGCGATGCAGATCCTCTGGAGAATCTAAAGTGGTCGTCGCAAGGCGCAGTTTCGACGCAGTCGTGGTGGGCGCGGGCGGCGCGGGCCTGCGCGCCGCGCTGCAGCTGTCGGAAGCGGGGTTGAGCGTCGCGGTCCTTTCCAAGGTGTTCCCGACGCGCTCGCACACGGTGGCGGCGCAGGGCGGGATCGGCGCGGCGCTCGGCAACATGGGCGAGGACTCGTGGCTGTGGCACATGTACGATACGGTGAAGGGCTCGGACTGGCTCGGCGACCAGGACGCGATCGAATTCATGGTGCGCGAAGCGCCCAAGCTCGTGTACGAGCTTGAGCACTTCGGCATGCCGTTCGATCGCAACGAGAACGGCACGGTGTACCAGCGGCCGTTCGGCGGCCATTCCCAGAATTTCGGCGAGCGGCCGGTGCAGCGCTCCTGCTGCGCCGCAGACCGCACCGGCCACGCGATGCTGCATACGCTCTATCAGAGAAACGTCCGGGCGCGCACGCAGTTTTTCGTCGAATGGATGGCGCTCGACCTCGTCCGCGACGCCGGCGGCCAGGTGCTGGGCGTGACTGCGCTCGAGATGGAAACCGGCGAAGTCATGATCCTGCACGCGCGCGCGACGCTTTTCGCGACTGGCGGGGCGGGTCGGATTTTCGCCTCCACGACCAACGCGTTCATCTGCACCGGCGACGGCCTCGGCATGGCGGCGCGCGCCGGCATCCCTCTCGAAGACATGGAGTTCTGGCAGTTTCACCCGACCGGTGTCGCGGGCGCGGGGGTGCTGATCACCGAAGGCGTGCGGGGGGAGGGCGGTTACCTGCTCAACAAGGGCGGCGAGCGCTTCATGGAGCGCTATGCGCCGAATCTGAAGGACCTTGCTTCGCGTGACGTCGTTTCGCGCGCCATGGCGACCGAGATCAAGGACGGCCGCGGCGCCGGGCCGCACGGGGATTACCTGCTGCTGAAACTCGACCATCTCGGCGCGGAGGTCATCGACAAGCGCCTGCCGGGGATCCGCGAGATCGCGAGGAAATTCGCCGACGTGGATCCGGTCAGGGAGCCGATCCCGGTCGTGCCGACGGTGCACTACATGATGGGAGGGATACCGACGAATTATCGTGGCGAGGTCGTCGTTCCCGAATTTTCGAATGGGCGGGGCGACGCCGAAGCGGCGGTGCCGGGCTTCTACGCGGCGGGCGAGTGCGCCTGCGCCTCGGTCCACGGCGCGAACCGCCTCGGCACGAATTCGCTCACCGACCTGCTCGTCTTCGGCAAGGCGGCCGCGGAATCGATCATCAGATTCCTCCAGGAGAATCCGGGGCGCAAGGACTTGCCCAAGGATGCGGCCGAGCGGACCCGGGCGCGCCTGGCACGGCTCGACGGCCAGAAAAACGGCGAGCCGGTCGCCGAGGTGGGCATGGAGATTCGCCGTACCATGCAGGCGCATTGCGGCATATTCCGTTTTCCGGACCTGCTCGCCAAGGGTGTGAAGAAAGTCCGGGAAATCGCCGACCGCGTTACCCGCACCCAGGTCAAGGACAAGAGCCGCGTGTTCAACACGGCGCGGATCGAAGCGCTCGAGCTCGACAACCTGATCGAGGCGGCGCGCGCCTCGATGGTTTCCGCGGAGGCGCGACGCGAGTCGCGCGGCGCGCACGACCGCGCCGACCATCACGCCCGCGACGACGCGAACTGGCTCAAGCACACGCTCTGGTACAAGGACGGCGACCGGCTCGAGTACAAGCCGGTGCACATGAAGCCGCTCACCGCCCGGAGCATCGAGCCGAAGGTACGGACCTACTGACCAACTCGGGGGGACGCATGCGCTTCAGGATTTTCCGCTACGACCCGGACAAGGACGAAAAGCCCGCGATGCGGGACTACGAGGTCGCGCTCGATCCGCACGACCGCATGCTCCTCGATGCTCTGGAGCGCATCAAGGAGCAGGACGACAGCCTCGCCCTGCGGCGCTCCTGCCGGGAAGGCGTGTGCGGCTCCGACGCCATGAATATCAACGGCAGGAACGGACTCGCCTGCATCACCAAGTTGAGCGATCTGAAGGAGCCCGTTGAATTGCGGCCGCTTCCCGGGCTGCCGGTGATCCGCGACCTGATCGTCGACATGACCCAGTTCTTCAAGCAGTACCACTCGATCAAGCCGTATCTGATCAACGAAGACCCGCCGCCGGAAAAGGAGCGGCTGCAGTCCCCCGAGGAGCGCGAGGAGCTCGACGGCCTCTATGAATGCATCCTGTGTGCGTGCTGCTCGACCTCCTGCCCGTCGTTCTGGTGGAATCCGGACAAGTTCGTCGGGCCCGCCGGATTGCTGCAGGCCTACCGGTTCATCGCCGACAGCCGCGACCAGGCTACGGCTGAGCGGCTCGACGACCTGGAGGATCCCTACCGCCTGTTCCGCTGTCATAGCATCATGAACTGCGTGGACGCCTGCCCGAAGAACCTCAATCCGACCCGGGCGATCGGCAAGATCAAGGAACTGATGGTGAAGCGGTCCGTATGAAAACCGGGGACAGACCACGTTTTTGCATGCGATCTGGTTAGACTAGGAGGACTGGCCGGTGAAAAACGTGGTCTGTCCCCGAATTTCTCCAACATGACGACGACGGAAATGAATCGTTTGCGCTGGAGCTGCCGCCGCGGCCTGCTCGAGAACGAGCTGGTGCTCGAGCGGTTTCTGCATACGCACGCGGCGCTGCTCGAGGGCGAGCGCCTCGCCGCTTTCAAGACCCTGCTCGACTGCAGCGACGACGAGCTCTGGGGTCTGGTCAGCGGGCGCCGCGAATGCGGCGATCCCGCGCTCGGCGAAGTGGTCCAATTGTTGCGGAATTGCTGAACAGCGCGAATTCACCGGGGGAAACGCCATGGGTTCCACGAAAAAAGCCACGCTTTCCTACGGGGAGGGCAAGTCGATCGAGTTTCCGATTTTGTCGGGCAGCGTCGGTCCCGACGTGGTCGATATCCGGACGCTATACGCGAAGACGGGGATATTTACCTACGACCCGGGGTTCCTGTCCACGGCGAGCTGCAGCTCGAAAATCACCTATATCGACGGCGACGCGGGCGTGCTGCTCTACCGCGGCTATCCGATCGAGCAGCTTGCGGTGCACTGCGATTTTCTCGAGGTTTGCTACCTGCTGCTGAACGGCGAGCTGCCCGACCAGAAGCAGAAGGAGGGGTTCGTCAATATCGTCATCCATCACACCATGGTGCACGAACAATTGGCGCGGCTCTATACGGGGTTCCGCCGCGATTCGCACCCGATGGCCGTGATGGTCGGCGTGGTGGGGGCGCTCTCGGCCTTCTACCACGACTCGCTCGACATCAGCAATCCTCAGCACCGCGAAATCTCGGCGTTCCGCCTGATCGCGAAGCTGCCGACCATCGTCGCGATGGCCTACAAGTACTCCGTCGGCCAGCCTTTCATCTATCCCAAGAACAACTTGTCCTACACCGAGAACTTCATGCGCATGATGTTCGCGGTGCCCGCCGAGGAATACCACTTGAACCCGGTGCTGGTGAGGGCCCTCGACCGCATTTTCATCCTGCACGCCGATCACGAGCAGAACGCTTCCACCTCGACCGTGCGCCTCGCGGGTTCCTCGGGTGCCAATCCTTTTGCCTGCATCGCGGCGGGAATCGTCTCTCTGTGGGGCCCGGCTCACGGCGGCGCCAACGAGGCCTGCCTGCAGATGCTGGAAGAGATCGGCGACGTGTCCAAGGTCGGCGAGTTCATCAAGAAGGCGAAGGACAAGAACTCGGGCTTTCGCCTCATGGGTTTCGGGCACCGCGTCTACAAGAACTACGATCCGCGCGCGAAGCTCATGCGCGAGACCTGCCACGAGGTGCTGGAGGAGCTCGGTCTGCACGACGATCGCATCTTCAAGCTCGCCCTCGCGTTGGAGAAGATCGCGCTCGAGGACGAGTATTTCGTCGAGCGCAAGCTCTACCCGAACGTGGATTTCTATTCGGGCATCGTGCAGCGCGCCCTCGGCATCCCGGTATCGATGTTCACCTGCATCTTCTCGCTGGCGCGCACGGTAGGCTGGATCGCCCAGTGGCAGGAGATGATCAGCGACCCGGAGTACAAGATCGGCCGGCCGCGCCAGCTCTACACCGGCGCCGCACGGCGGGAGTTTGTGCCGATCGACAGGCGTTGAGCTCGCAACAAGCGGGACTCCAAAGCGGGGGCCGTCAAATATGAGCGCCATGAAGGAATTCCTCTCCAATTCGTATCTCTTCGGGGCCAACGCGCCCTTCATCGAGGAGCTGTACGAGGCCTACCTCGACGACCCGCGGTCGGTCCCCGAGCAGTGGCGCGAATACTTCGACAAGCTGCAAAGCGTGCCCTCCGCCGGCGGCACGCGTGACGTGGCCCACAGTCCTATCGTCGAATCGTTCGCCCAACGCGCCAGGACGGGTGCGGCGCGTCCGGCCCCCGCGGTTGCCGGCCTCGACCGGAAGCAGATGTCCGTACTCCAGCTCATCGCGGAGTACCGTTTCCGCGGCGTGCTCCTCGCCGACATCGACCCGCTGAAGCGCCACGAGCGCCCGCGCATCGCCGAGCTCGACCCCACCTACTACGATCTCACCGACGCGGACATGGACACCGCGTTCAACACCGGAACACTCATCGGGCCCGAGCAGGCGACGCTGCGCGAGATCATCAAGACGCTGCAGGAGACCTACTGCGGGACGCTGGGCGTGGAGTACATGTATCTCTCGAGCCGGGTCGAGAAGCGCTGGATCCAGGAGCGTCTCGAGCCGGTCCGCGCGAAGCCCAGCTTCTCGCCCGACACCAAGCGCCACATCCTCGAGCGGCTCACCGCGGCCGAGGGGCTGGAGCGCTTCCTGCACACGCGCTATGTCGGCCAGAAGCGCTTTTCGCTCGAAGGCGGGGAGACGCTGATCCCGCTGCTCGACAACCTGCTGCAGCGCGCCGGCGAGGCCGGTGTGCAGGAGCTGGTGATCGGCATGGCGCACCGCGGGCGCCTGAACGTGCTGGTGAACACCCTGGGCAAGATGCCCAAGGACCTCTTTGCCGATTTCGAGGGCAAGCACGACGAATCGATCCTCGCAGGCGACGTGAAATACCACGTGGGGTTCTCCTCCGACATCAACACGCCCGGCGGTCCGATGCACCTGACGCTCGCGTTCAACCCCTCGCACCTGGAGATCGTGAATCCGGTCGTCGAAGGCTCGGTGCGGGCGCGCCAGCACCGCCGCAAGGACCGCAAGGGCGAGCAGGTGCTGCCGGTGCTGATTCACGGCGACGCGGCGGTCGCCGGACAGGGCGTGGTCATGGAGACTCTGAACCTGTCGAACACGCGCGGCTACGGCACCGGCGGGACGGTGCACATCGTCCTGAACAACCAGATCGGCTTCACGACTTCCGACCCGCGCGACAGCCGCTCGACCCTCTACTGCACCGACGTCATGAAGATGGTCGAGGCGCCGATCTTCCACGTGAACGGGGACGATCCCGAGGCCTCGGTCATGGCGATCGAGATCGCGCTCGACTACCGCACCCGGTTCAAGAAGGACGTGGTGGTGGACCTGGTGTGCTTCCGCAAGCTCGGGCACAACGAGCAGGACGAGCCGATGGTCACGCAACCGCTCATGTACAAGATCATCAATCAGCACCCGGGCACCCGCAAGCTCTACGCGGACAAGCTCGTCGCTCAAGGGCTGGTCGGCCCCGAGGATGCCGACAGGATGGTCGCCGCCTACCGCCAGGCGCTCGATGCGGGCACCCACACCAACAAGACGATCCTTTCGAGCTTCAAGCCGCCGTTCGCCGTGGACTGGGCGCATTTCAGGAACACGAAGTGGAACGAGAACGACGACACCACGCTGCCGCTCGCCGAGTTGCAGGCGCTCGCGGAGAAGCTGACCAGCATCCCCTCGAACTTCAAGCTCCATCCCCGCGTGGAGAAGATCATCGCCGACCGGCGCCTCATGGGGCAGGGCAAGCTGCCCGTGGACTGGGGCATGGCGGAGAACCTCGCGTATGCCTCGCTTCTCAAGGACGGATTCGCGGTCCGCTTTTCCGGACAGGACAGCGGCCGCGGCACCTTCTTTCACCGCCACGCGGTGCTGCACGACCAGAACCGCGAGAAATGGGACTCCGGCAGCTACTCCCCGCTGAACAATATCGCTCCCAACCAGGGCGATTTCGTCATCATCGACTCGGTGCTCTCCGAGGAAGCCGTGCTCGGTTTCGAGTACGGTTATTCGACCTCCGAGCCGAACGAGCTGGTGGTATGGGAGGCGCAGTTCGGCGATTTTGCGAACGGGGCACAGGTGGTGATCGACCAGTTCATCGCCGCGGGCGAGGTCAAATGGGGCCGCATCTGCGGCCTCGTGATGATGCTGCCGCACGGCTACGAGGGGCAGGGGCCCGAGCACTCTTCCGGGCGCATCGAGCGCTATTTGCAGCTTTGTGCGGACAACAACATCCAGGTGTGCGTGCCGGCGACTCCGGTGCAGATGTTTTTCCTCCTGCGCCGGCAGATGATCCGGCCCTACCGCAAGCCGCTCGTCATCTTCTCGCCCAAGAGCCTGCTGCGCCACAAGGAATCGGTGTCGCCGCTCGCCGAATTCGCCGAGAGCAAGTTCAAGCCGGTCAACGCGGAATGGGACGCGGACATCAAGCCGGAGAACGTCAAGCGCGTGATCGTCTGCAGCGGCAAGGTGTTTTTCGATCTGCGCGAGGGACGCAAGGCGCGCTCGATCAAGGACGCCGCCATCGTGCGCATCGCCCAGCTTTATCCCTTCCCTGACGACGAATTTCAGGAGCAAATCACTCTTTACCGGAACGCGGGAGAGGTGGTCTGGTGCCAGGAGGAACCGGCGAATCAGGGGGCGTGGTACTGGATCCAGCGCCACCTCCTGCGGCACATGCGCGAGGATCAGACCCTCGCCCACGCGATGCGTCCGTCCTCGGCCTCGCCCGCGGTGGGCTATGCTTCCCTGCACAACGAGCAGCAGAAGGAACTGATCGACGCGGCGTTCAGGCCGGTGACGGACAATCTGTTTCGCCCCGTCCAGGGCACCGGCAGGGCGACGCAAAGCTAGGAATCGAGAAGGAAGAGCATGCTCATCGAAGTCAAAGTGCCGCAGCTTTCGGAATCGGTTTCGGAAGCCACCTTGCTGGCGTGGCACAAGAAAGTCGGCGAGGCGGTCAAGCGCGACGAGAACCTGATCGACATCGAGACCGACAAGGTGGTGCTCGAGCTTCCGGCTCCCGCCGACGGCGTGCTCACGAAGATCGTCAAGTCCGATGGCGGCACGGTCAAGGCCGGCGAAGTCATTGCGACCATCGACACCGAAGGAAAGGCGAGCGCGGTCGCTCCTGCTGCAGTGCAAGCGCAGGCGAAGGCCGCGCCGGCGCCCGCCCCGGCTCCAAAACCGGCGCCGAGCGCAGCACCCGCCATGCCGTCGGCGCGCAAGCTCGCCGAAGAGAAGGGCATCGACACCGCCGCCATTGCGGGCAGCGGCCGCGGCGGCCGCGTCACGAAAGGCGATGTGCTCGGAGCAACGAGCCTGCCTGCGCCCGCTGCGGCGAAGCCTACGCTCCCCCAGCCGCCCGCTCCGGTGAGCGTCGAGCAGATTCTGGGGAACCGCCCCGAGCAGCGCGTGCCGATGAGCCGCTTGCGGGCGCGCATCGCCGAGCGCCTGGTGCAGTCGCAATCGACCGCCGCCATCCTCACCACTTTCAACGAAGTCAACATGCAACCGGTGATGGAGCTGAGGAAGAAGTACCAGGAGCGCTTCGAGAAGGAGCACGGCGTGCGCCTGGGCTTCATGTCGTTCTTCGTCAAGGCGTCGGTGCACGCGCTCAAGAAATACCCGATCGTCAACGCCTCGATCGACGGCAGCGACATCGTCTACCACGGCTACTTCGACGTCGGGGTCGCCGTCGGCAGCCCGCGGGGCCTCGTCGTGCCGATTCTGCGCGACGCGGACCAGATGAGCTTCGCGGAAGTCGAGAAGAAAATCGCCGATTTCGGCAAGCGCGCGCAGGACGGCAAGCTCACGATCGAAGAGCTGACCGGCGGAACGTTCTCGATCTCGAACGGAGGCGTGTTCGGCTCGATGCTCTCCACCCCGATCATCAACCCGCCGCAGTCGGCGATCCTCGGCGTGCACGCGACGCGCGAGCGGCCGGTCGCCGAAAACGGCCAGGTCGTGATCCGGCCGATCAATTACCTCGCGCTCTCCTACGACCACCGCATCGTCGACGGCCGCGAAGCGGTGCTGTCGCTGGTGGCGATCAAGGAAGCGCTCGAGGATCCGGCTCGTCTTCTGCTGGATCTATAAGAGCGTTTAACCGCCCAGGGCACTGAGGTCGCGGGATCGCGTACATGGGACGCGTTTAGAAAACCGTTTTCATACGTGCACCCGACACGGCGGCTCGGCGAACGCCGGAAGCGGGCGCATGTGCCCGAGTTTGAACTGGAGAGGAAATCAGGCTGTGTGCAGCCGAACGTCCTTGATCTGCGCCCGCGCGAACTCATCCGGCACTTCGATTTCTTCGGCGTTGAATACCAAAACGTCTTTCAGTTCTCGTCCGTCGACGAGCCGGATGTCTACGCGCTGGTAGCCCATTCCCGATTCGGGGAGTTCGAGTAACCGCTTAGTCCAACGTGGTTCGAGTCTGATACGCATCTCATTCATCCGGGATCTTCAT
>WNFY01001914.1_pt1 | contig 23500 bp, 15 predicted proteins | sample 5400091 | NCBI WGS metagenome assembly WNFY01 (sample SAMN13153364, study PRJNA577476) | soil metagenome | isolation source: 60 cm soil or saprolite under grassland replicate 1 | place: USA:California | collected 2016-06-15 | reverse complement strand
GTTCATCCTGATCTCTCCAGGTCTGAACTTTACCTACGGGGGGTTCTGGTCGTACGCTGCCGGGACGAGTCATTACAACTGGCTTACCAGCGCTATTGACAGCGCCCGGGCGGCTGGAATACGATGGATAATCGTGGGAATGCACGAGGTCTGCATTTCGTCCGGCCAGCACCCTTGTGAGGTTGGGGCTGACGTGATGAATCTTCTGTTAAACCGGAAGGTCGACCTAGTCTTGCAGGGACATGATCATACCTACCAACGCAGCAAGCAACTATCCTGCGCCCAGGCAGAACTCTACGTCTCGTCTTGCGTTGTAAACGACGGTTCGTCAGGAGTCTACAGTGAGGGCGCGGGCACTGTATTCGTCATAGGCGGCACATTCGGAGCTGGACTGACCCCGATTGTGACGAGTGATTCGGACCTAGGCTATTTCGTTAAGACAATGGGAAACACGACCGTCGGAGCGGGTCACGGATTTGTGAAGTATACCGTGTCGTCAACCAGTATCAGTGTTCAGACCGCATTCTCGGGAAGTTTCGCAGACAGTTTTAGCATACAGAGTGGGAGCACGCTCCCAGTGACCATCACACCGCCCTCCACGCCTCCCCAAGTGGGACAGATCGCGAGTTTCACCGGGACTGTCACTTCGGGTGGCACTCCCCCCTATACTTTCCGCTGGGATTTTGGTGATGGCGGAACAGCCTCGGGCAGTAACCCGAGCCACATGTTCCTCCAACCCGGATACTACACAGTAAAGCTCAACGTTACGGACGCAACTTCTAAGATCGGATCATGGCAAACCACTGTCGCCGTAGGATCCTGGAACCCAGCCGTAACATTGTGCGCACCATTCCAAACGACCTTGGAAGCATTGCTCGGGAATGTTCCGATTTCGAGAGGAGGTGGACAGGGTGCGGACTATAGCGGAGGCGCGTTCCAGTTGGAGGGGAAGCTGCCGTATGGTTCGAACCCTCTTTCAAAGAATTGGCCCTACAATAAGAGATGGCTTCCCAACAACTTGCAGAACTACTGTTCGGTGACAGTTGACGGGACGCTTACAGCCGCGTTTGTGGAGATCGACAACGTCCAGATCAGAGGTATCTCAATCGAGGACTGCACGACGATTAACAAGGTGCAATATTGCGATACGACCTTCAACGTCTGTGACCCAACAGGTGCAAAGGCGGGAGGCGGAGATACTTCATGCGGCTCCACGTATCCGGATACTATGTTCAAGTTCCATACGGAGATTGATCAAATGTGGAAATACAACAATGGCCAACCGTCGATTGCGCCCGCGGACCCTGGGCCGAGCGGCAGTATCGGCTGTGCCAAGTACAACACCACACAAATCTGTTATGTCGACATACAGGGCTGGGCCTACTGGGATGATGCACACGTCTCTGACAGCTGGCATTCCTTCTCCGGCTGGGAGATCCATCCCCTAGCGGCCTGGAGGCTTCACAATCCCACACCCACGGTTAGCTTCACCGCCAGTCCGTCATCACCTTCTCCAGGTCAGACAGTGACTTTCACAGCGACGGCCTCCGGCAGTAGTTCACCGTACAGTTTCACATGGGATTTCGGAGATGGCTCAACCGAGACCGGTTCCACGGTCACACACAGCTACTCGACTGGGACCTACAGTGTACGCGTAGGAGCAAAGGATTCGAAGGGTAGCGTAGGGACAGCTTCCCGCCAGCTTGTCGTTCAAGACAAGCCTCCCTTAGTGAGAATCGTCCTCAACATGAACACCGCGTTCGTCGGCCAAACCGTGATTGTTTCGATAACCTCTTCAGACCCCGATGGGACAATTTCGCAGACAGCTGTCGACTGGGGTGACGACACAATCGACACTTTCACGTCGGCTGTTACAAGCGATGGCCACAGTTACTCCGATGTCGGGAACTACATTGTGAAAGTCACGGTCACCGACAACGGGGGGGTGACAGCCTTTGACGTAGACCCGGAGCACATAGTGGACTTCACCGTAGCTGGCAATCCTACCATTCTGATAATTCCTGTAGGTTCTTCCGGCAGCTCTACCCTTCAAGTTGGAAGTGTGAACAATTTCACAGGCACAGTGAGCCTGTCATCAACAGTATCCCCATCTGGCCCTTCCGCGTCTCTCGGATTGAACAGCCTCAGGCTCACGGCTGGAGGCACTAACAGCACCAGTCTCACAGTCTCCGTTCCAAATGGGACACCAGCGAACTTCTACACTGTCAATGTCACAGTGACTAGCGGCCCAAGACTAGAATTCGTCTTGGTCAGCGTTACTGTCCCTAGTACTGCTGACTTTACTATCTCCACCGCACCGTCTAATGTGAGTGTCAACGCCGGCGTCACTGGCATTTCAACCATCACTGTTAGTCCCGTCAACGGATTCACAGCCACAGTTACACTTTCCGCTACGACCAACTCTACTAATCTCGTATGCAGCTTGTCCTCGACGACTATTGCGGGCGGCTCCGGATCCTCAACCCTCTCATGCCATGGTTCCCCATCAGGCAACTATCTTGCCACCGTGACTGGCACAAGCCTTGGTCTACCTAACCACTCGGCCGGCGTCACATACAACGTCAAGGACTTCAGCACGGCCGCAAGTCCGACGAACGTCTCAAGTAGTGTCAACATTGCCGGTAATTCTACGATCTCCATTATCCCCGTTAACGGTTTCGGTGGCACTGTAGTCCTCGCGGTCTCTACTAGCTCGAACGACCTCTCTTGTACTCTCGGCTCAACCTCTATCACTGGAGGTTCAGGGACTTCAAGGCTATCATGTATAGGCACGAAGGCGAATACATTTACTGCAACCGTCACTGCGACGAGTGCAACACTTTCGCACGTCGTCACCGTAACTTACACCATTTCAGCAAGATTGACTCTAACCTCTAATTCAACAAGTGTGTCGGTTCTTGTTGGTGCTGCGGGAACGTCCACGATCACGGTTAGCATCCCGACCGACGGAACTACCAATCTGACTGTTAGCACCAACTCGACGAGCTTGGCGTGTAGCCTAACTCCGACTAGCGTCACGGGTACCTCCGGCACGTCAACTCTATCCTGCACAGGCTCATCAATCGGCAACTACCTTGCCACAGTGACCGGAAGCAATGGGCCGAACTCTGCAAGCACAACAGTCACCTATCATGTCCAAGACTTCACCGTTACAGCCAATCCCCTCATTGTGAATGCAAACACTGGTGTCGCCAGCACTTCGACGATAACGGTGGCACCGGTGAACGGCTTCACGGGATCCGTCAGCCTGGTTGTTGCAACAAACTCGACCAATCTCAGCTGCACATTATCATCTTCGCCAATAACAGGCGGTTCAGGCACTTCGACACTGTCTTGTAATAGTAACATTGTCGGCAATTATCTTGCAACAGTCTCCGGAACGAGTGATGGCCTCTCCCACTCTCTAGGAGTGATCTACCACATCGACCCCCCGCCTTCGGGCTTCAACATCATGGCCAACCCTGTTAGCGTGAACGTGAATGCCAATTCTGCGGGCACTTCTACAATCATGGTGTCCCCCGTGGACGGCTTTGCAGGCACGGTTGCCCTTGCTCTCACGACCAGTTCCGCGAATCTATTTTGTACCCTCTCTTCGAACAGCATTACTGGTGGTTCAGGTAACTCTACGCTCTCATGTACTAGTGCTGTCGCAGCCGATTATACTGCCACTGTGACTGGCACGAACGACGGCATATCTCATACTACTTCTGTAACATACCACATCCAAGACTTTACTGTGACAGCGAGCCCGACGAGCGTTACCACGTTAGCAGGTACGAGCGCGACATCCACTCTCACCATTACTCCCGTCAATGGTTTCAGCGGCACTGTCACTCTACCCTCCGCTGTTAACGCTGGCCAGCTCACCTGTACACTGAATCCTGTCGGCATCGTCCTTGGACCCCAAGGTACCTCCAACCTCTCCTGTAGCGGACCAGCTGGGAATTACACTGTGAGGGTCGCAGGTTCCAGCGGAGGCCTGTCACATGCAGTTACGGTGAGTGTGATCGTCCAGGACTTCACGACCACCGCCACGTCTCCTACTGGTGTCAACGTGAGCCTGTCCGCTTCCTCCACGATCACCGTTACAGGAGTGAACCACTTTTCTGGAACTGTCACTCTGAGTGATACCGTTCCTAGTGGCTTGACCTGCGGCGCAATTACCCCAAGTAGTGTTGCGGGGTCAGGTACATCGAGTGTCTCGTGCACCGCGAGCACTGCCGGCAATTACACTCTAACAATAACTGGGACAAGCACGACGCTTTCCCACTCTGCAACGGTCATCTTTAGGTTCAAAGACTTCACAATATCTGCGAGCCCCACTAGTCTGAGTGTGAACGCAGGCGTAACAGGAACCTCCACAGTAACCATCGCGCCTTTGAACGGATTCACTGGCACGGTAAGTCTCTCCTTCACTGTCTCGCCAGCCGGCCTCAACTGCTTGCTAGGCCCGACCACGATTATCCTCGGTGGGTCCCAGTCATCCACCCTCTCATGTACTGGAACCACCGGAGGCTACACTGTAACCATCGCTGGCACTAGCGGTTCACTCTCTCACTCCGTAACGATCGGGGTAATAGTCCAGCCTGTCCCGGCCGATCTCACGAAGACGGTGTCCTCCGAGTCGGACATTGCCCCAGAGAGCCAGCAGCACACCTTCCGAGACCCAAGAGGCCTCCAAGGCTACTACGTGTTCTACCGTCAGACCGTATCAGGCAACGACAGATGCTACTATGCCTACTCGGCCGACGGCCTCTCTTGGACAGTTAACCAGACCATCAGCGACATAGCCTCTTACTCGGGCATGAACAGCTGCTCAGTAGCTTATCGCGAAGACCCTGCCAACAGTAGGCTGGTGGTATACATCGTCTTCACAAAGCCTGACACGATAACAGGAACTACCCACAGCATACGTTTCGCGATAGGCTTCATACCAGACAACACCATTGCCATCAGCTGGCTGAATTCCGGTCTCGTCCGGGCAGCCTCCTCCACGGAGCAGATGGCCTACGCCATCATAGCCCGGGCCGGCGACGGCTACCTCCAGGTTGCAGCCGCGTACGTGGTCGACAATGCAGGGTCCAATAGCGATCGCCAGACTGTGATAGTCTGCTCCAGCAACACTCCTGATCCCGTCGCAAATCCAGCATGGACCTGCTCGGACCCGAACAGCAGCTTCCCGTTTGCGGGAACGACGATCGCCAACGTGACCAGACCCACATACATGCCTCAGGTGATATCCGGCTTATCGGGCCATGACGTGTTGATTATCGCCGGCCCATGTATGGGTAACGAGTATCTCACATGCTCGGCTATCGATAGTGTGGAGCAGAGCAGGATCCTCGATTGGGACGGCATAGCCCTGACCTGGGGCAGTCTTGCCAGCTTCACTCCCTCCCTCAGCTCTCCCGCAGACAGGAGAAGCGCCACAATCAACCCTGTCACAGGCAGAATCCACTATGCCTACCAGGACAGCACCGCGAGCTATCTTAGCAGGTATCTCGACAGCCCATATAGCAGCTGGTCTGCGGCCTCCACAATAACAAGCATAACGGGTAACAGTCCGGCCGGTCTCCACTTGAGCCTCGTGACTGGAAGCTCAAGTCAGACTCTCATTGCATTCTACGTCCTACCCATCAACGGAGGCATATACAGCAAAAACTCGACAGACAGCCAGCTCTGGGGAGCCCAGCAGACAGAGCTGACAAACTCCACATACAAGTTCAAAGTCGTCTCGAGCCAGAACCTCGTCGATGGCACCCGGGCCAACACCATCCCCTACGTCTGGATCGTGAGCGCAAAGGTCACCGAACTCTGGTTCAAGACCCACACAATCTCCTCATCTTCCGGACTTTTGCTGTCGGTGACGCCGATCTCGAACTCTACGTCTCCAGGAGGTGTAATAGCCGCCGTTATCCTGTTCGTCGCGGCATCAACTACAATTATCTCTGCGGTCACTGGGAGGAGATTGGACTTTAGCTATCGGAGGAGGTCGAAGAATGTAAGCCGAACGGCTGCCCACCGCCTATTCTCAAGATTCCATGAGCAACTACTTTTTCTCCTCGGGAGATGAATCCTCCATTCATGCGTGGCCGCTAGATAATTGGACGCCAAACCTAAACCGATCCGGTCCAAGCTAGGGCCAACCTATACCAGTGCACTCACAAACCGGTAGCTACTCAGGAGCTCGCTCCATGAAGGAGTCTAGTTCTCCTCCCAGGCATCCGGGCAACTCTTCGAAGAGATGCGTCCCGAAGCCGTCCAAGACAGGTGAGAACAGATTGCGGCCAGAATACAGCGGCCACATCTTCGAAGGACAGGTCCCTCCAGTCGCTAAGCGAGCGAGTGGGCCAATGTCTGAGGAAGACCGGTCGACGTCTCGCGCTAGGACGCTGTTGAGCGTCGTGCTCATATTACTCGTAGTGGCGGGCGCGATCAATGGAGCCCTATTTTCTTCGCCCAGTACCCGCCGAGAGTCAGGGGTACCCCCGGGAGCCCAATTCGCCTACATAGTCACAATCCTAATGGAGAACAATGGGGTGTGCAATGTTCTCACTTCATGCGGAGGGGCTGCACCATACCTGACGTCTCTCTCGCAGAATTATTCCCTGGCCGGCAGCTGTCAGAGCAATAGTGCATGCTCAAGCGGCGGATATACGGCAGTCGACCATCCAAGCTTACCAAACTATCTGTCCCTATTCTCGGGACTCGCTGGTGACTGTCGCAACGGGGGAGACACAACTGGAGGCTGTATGCCTAGCGGCGGCGACAGTACCTCCGACTGCACCCCAAGCATCTCTTGCACTATGAGCGGCACAGTCAACATAGTCGACAGAATAGAGGCCGCAGGTCTAACCTGGAAGGCTTGGGCCGAGGACCTGCCGTCCTCAAACCCGTGCACAGGGGCTGACGCCTATCCTGGCTTCTCTACAGTCAGACACTTCCCGTTTTTCTATTATACGGACATAACCTTGAGCAGGACAAGGTGCTCGAATACTTCCCATGCCTCCACACCAGATGATCCAGAGCTTATCGATGCTCTGGGAGGCACTGCCACAGCGGCGAATTTCATGTGGCTCACCCCGGACGACTGTGACAACATGCACAGTTGCCCAGTATCGACTGGTGACAACTATCTGAAAAGCCTCATTCCTCGCATCCTCAACAGCTACATCTTCAAGACACAGAAGGCAGCCCTCTTCATCGTCTTCGACGAAGGCGACAGCTCCTATCCCAACGACTACACTTATTCGATGTGGGCTGGCCCAGTCGTCAGACCGGGCTACGTCGCGATAAACGGGTACAATCACTACTCGTTTCTGAAGACGCTGGAGACGGTCTGGAACCTACCCCCGCTCCAGTCCACCGACAGCGCCGCATCACCCATGACAGAATTCTTCCTACAAAACAGTATCACCCCTCCACCCACAGGATGGGGAGGCGTATTTCTGTCGGAGGCCGACACATTCACCCAGAGCAACCCCTCCAGCGAAGTATTTCCAGGAGAAAAAGCAAGCGACCTGGAGATGACTGCCTCAAGGATCGTAGCTCTCGGATACAATTCTATGAGGGTCCAGTTCTCCTCACAATGCCCCGGGACGCAACAGGAGGATGGCCCGTACAGCTATGCCTGGCTCCGCCGGGCCGTGGCCGTGGCACAACATTTCAACCTCTGGCTGATAGTCGACTACCACGGATACAACGACCTCTCAACCGGATCATCCAATGTCCAATGCTGGCTCAGCTTCTGGAAGCCGGTCGTTGAGAACTTTACCGGAGCATATCCGCGCATGATCTGGGAGCCCATCAACGAACCATGCGGGCCCTGTTTTGGGACCGCGGGAACACTCAGCCTCGATTCTCTTTCGGCGGATTATCAATCATGGATAGACCAAGCGAGGAGCCTGAACGATGCGCACTGGATAATTGTTCAGAACCTCTGCAGCTACAGCTGCAGCTACGGGCTGACAAGCCAGTGGCAGGGCTACCCGACCGTCACGGACTCGCAGAAAAGAGTCCTCATCAGTCTGCACAGCTACTTCTTCTATGATGGCTGCACTACGGGCTGGTACGGAACCTGCGCATGGACAAACAGCACCGCCGCATCAATCGCCAGCACCTACTATCAAAACGTCCTTCATGGTATGCGCACGACTGGCTGGCCGGTTCTGAATTCCGAGGGAGGTGCATCATATTTCAGTGAGGCAGCATGCACATCACCAAGCTGTACACCACCCGATACTCGTCTCGTAGGCGACGCTGGATATGCGGGAGCAAGCTTCTATTTCATAAATGCCCTCACCTCAGACTATGATGCATCCGGCCACGGGATTGGCTGGGCATGGTGGCCGACAGGCGACTGGACCAACAGTCCATGTCCAACCACTTCTAGTGGCGGTGGGTGTCTTTACGGCGCATTGAGCGCCAATATGGGAAGTGCAGGGAGTGTCCCAGGCTGGGGAATTCTTCTCAGGCTGTGAGCATCGCTGTCTCTAACAAGTGATTTCTCAGCCAACTCATCCGAATCAAATTCGCCAGAGCACGCTACAACAGACGGATTCCCCAGCAGGGGCCAGCCAATATATCGAACTCTCCCACCTGCAGATATCTAATTGAATCCTAGTCCATTCAACGCTCCACAAATCTGCTCAAGATACCTTGGTGTTTTTATGTCGCGTTTCAAGTCACACTAGAACAAGATTGGAATTGGTCCAGTTCATGGCTCACGATGGTGTGGCACTGCGTGAGCCCATTGACGCTTTTCGGCACTTTATCATGTCGGATCGATAGTTGTACGGGATGAAGGTAGTACAGAAGGACCATCGATGGAAAAGAACTCCTACGTCTCGATAACGCTCGCTGCTACTACTCTAGAGAATCTTGGCGTTCTCAAAGACCTCGCTGAATTTTGGAAGATCCCTTACAACATTCATCCTGGAAGTGAGCAGGTTCGATTCTTGGTATCCTCAGGAATCCCGAGCGAGGACGAGAACACCCAGAAGAGTCCAACCATAATAATACCCTCAGGGAACGAGGAGTGTCGGAAAATTTGTCGCCAGCACGGTCTCCAACTCGAGGAGAAGGAGGAGAACGTTCGACTGCCCATAGCACCGGAAACCTTCACAAGCCTCAAGACCAGAGTGAGAGAATTTCAGGGCGCCCAGCTAACTCCCGTTCTAGCCACGGATCGAATCACAATCCTCAACAAGCTCAAAGGGACAGAATCATACCTCCTCTCCTTAGACATCGTCGGTGAATATACAAACCGTATTCGGGAAGGTCTTGAAGACCCTGTCTCCGCAAGGTTCCGCCTCGTCTCATTACTGCCTATACCTTACAGCGTAATCCCCGAGGCCTTGAGAAACTGGTCTCTAAGACGAGCCTACTCAGCCGCAGGAGAGAGTGAGGAGAATGGCCCCATAGAATGCCTTCGAACCATCTTCCTCGCGTCAATCGTACTGGCTTCCAAGCGTCCAATTCCGAGAATCGCGTTCTGGAGGCAGGGAAAGAGGTTCGTTATGACAGTGACCCATGATGTCGAGTCAAAGAAGGGACTTGAACAAGGAACAGAAAGCCTTCTTGAGGTGGAGAAGAAGCTGGACATACGATCTACCTGGAATCTTCCAAGCGAACGCTATCCAATATCGGACGAGTCCCTGCATCGACTAGCCGTCGCGGGCGACATTGGGGCGCATGATACGCGCCACGACGGAAGACTCGTTCTCGACTCGTTCGACGACATGGTAAACCGAGTCGTCCAGTGTAAGGAGAAGCTCGAGTCGAGCGGAGATACCATAGTCGTGGGATTCCGTTCTCCATTACTTCAGCATAGTACAAAGCTGCTGGCTGCGATCAGAAAGGCAGGATACGAATTTGACTCATCGATACCGTCTTGGGAAGCACTGTCGCCCACCTCGCTCAAGCCCCATGGAATAGGCACGGTCTTCCCGCTAGAGGTTGACGGGATGGTCGAGATCCCCGTTTCTCTCCCCCAGGATCATCAGCTCCTGCGAATCCAGACGCTTAGCCCTAGTGAAGCTGTAGAGCAGCTCTTGAGCCTGTCGAGGTGGATCCGTGGGATCGGAGGAGTCTGCGTTGTCCTCGTCCATCCCGACTACGAATTTGGGAACCGGGAGCACCAACTTGAGTACACGAGACTCCTAGGCGAGTTTCGGAAAGACCCTGAATGCGACATCATGACTCTGAAGGGAGTTGCCGACTGGTGGAGAAAGAGGAGAAGTACCTTTGTCGATATTTCAAACGGTTCGGCAAGGATCCGATCGCTCAGCAACAATCTCGACCTTGGGGGGCTTGACTTAGAAATCGTTGTTGGATATGCCAGTAGTGGGTTCGAGACTACCACGATCAAGACATCAATGGGTGATGATTTGAGATTAGGACTGGAGAATGTGACTGGAGGCCAATAGTTTGGCGATATTTCTCATCCTCTTCTATGCGGTCTGGCTTACGATCGTAATCGTCTATACGGTCGCCTTTGCCATTCTGTTATCCGCACCGGCCGGGAGCAGATCCGAGAGTGAGAACGAGTTCTTCCCCACCGTGTCCCTGGTGATCCCAACATACAACGAAGGTCAGATCATAGGTCGGAAACTAGAGAATATTCTGGAGTTAGATTATCCGAGAGACAAGCTTGATGTCTTGGTAGTAGACAGCGCTTCTAGTGACGATACGAAGGACACTGTCCGAAGATTTGCCAATCGGACCCATGGACTAGTCAACATTAACTTGATCGAACAGCCCAGCCGTCAGGGCAAGAGTTCAGCAATTAACGAAGCCTTGCGCAGCTCAAGTGCAGAAGTATTCGCGCTGACCGATGCGGACGTTGTCGTTCGGCCAGACGCTTTGAAGCGACTGGTGAAGCGGCTGGCTCAAGGAACAATTGGCGCTGCTTCAGGAGTCGAAGTGCCCGTGGGTGGACGGGGCCTGCTGTTTCAGATCGAATCAGGTTACAGGAGCGTCTATACCGCCGTAAGAATGGCGGAGGCTAGTCTCGACACGCCCTTCATGTGTGAGAGCGAATTCTCAGTCTATGCCAAGGATTCGATCCAGCTCTTGAAACCAGGATGCATGTGCGACGACCTCGAACTTACCGTCATGGTTAGATCCCACAACCGAAAAGGCGCCTATGTCCTAGGCGCCCCGTTCTTTGAGCAAGAAGCGAACAGACTCAGACCAAAGCTCCTCCACAAGTATAGAAGAAGCATGGCGAACCAACACGGAATAGTCCGGAACAGGAGAGTGCTACTTGACAAGACATTCGGCAAGTATGGAACACTAATATTCCCGTTCGAGTTCTTCGTCAATGTCATCTCGCCTCTGCTAGTAGTAGCTGCCTCTGGCCTTTTCATCGGATCCATACTAGCCTCACCCTTCGATGCACCAATTGAAGCACTCGTAGTGCTTCTCTCTGGAGTGCCCAGTCTGCTCCTGTTGCGTCAGCTGACCCGAAAACACTTGACCCCAGAAATCCTCAAGGATCAAAGGAGGCTATCATGGCTATTAGGGACTGTCGCGTTCTTTGGCTTCCAGCTAGTCCTCGCTGTAAGTCTGGTCCGTCTCGGTCTGTGGGGACCCAAACTTCAATGGTCCCAAATATCTGAGACCAGAGTTCCGATTCAGAACGAGATCCAGATACAGTCTAAGTAGGGAGTCAGAGTTGAAGAGCACGAATGGACGTGAAGACTCTACTCGAACCGATTGGTCACGCCCTATCGCCAAGATACTATTCGGCAAAGATAATGCCGGCATACTTGTGAGCTCCGAGGCTGAACTAGAATCCTTGCTGGGACAAGCGAAGGCTAACAAAGCAAGTGCCAGGATCCTTCCCAAGACAGAGACTCGCGACACCGCCACCCGAACCCGGTTGGAGACAGCACGGGCGGAAGCAGGAAACCGTCTCCAAGATGCAATGCAACTGCTGAATCAGACCCAGAAGGTCTGCCTAGACGCAAACATCCCCTATGCTGTAATCAAATCATTGGACGCTGTTCCGGACATTGGCCATGATGTAGACCTTCTGGTGGGAAAGAATCTTCAGAGCATCCGGTCGAGACTCTTGGAGAGGTTCCAGTGCGAAACTGTTACACTGACATTCTGCGACAGGCACGCCGGCAAGTTCAGCACCTTCGTTCGAGGCTTTGACTCAGACTTTGAGCTCTATACCCGAGTCAGTCAACTCGGCGAAGAATACTATCCAGAAGAACATGTTCTGCACAGGCGGGGAGAAGAGAGCGTGCTTGGATCCAAAACATACCTCTGCTCCCAAGAAGATCGACTTCTCATAACTTGCATCCACACCCTCTACAGACACGGCAAGATCCGCCTCTCCGATCTTAAGGTCGCCTACGACGCACTCAACTCACGCCTAGATTCGGACATTGTCCTAGGCACTGTTGAATCCGCAGGCATACAGAGAGGATTCGCATTCTTTCTCAGGATTCTCGAAATGATGGGTCAAGAGATTCTAGGTAAAGACCTCGTACCTCGCGAGTTCAAAGACTACACTGATAGGGTTCTGTACCGAGACGCAATCCTGAAACTATTACTAAGACGGATCCGGCCGCGCTTCCCCCTGAGAGTTCCCACTACGCTGGTTCTACTTCTCTTTCTCCACAAAGCAGCCGCTGACCTCGCTCGCAACAAGATAGGAAGCTGTCTCCGATCGTCTCTGGCACCGGTCTTGTTGATCATGGACAAGTCGATACCCCTCAGACTCCAAAAGGCCATTTCAGTGAGAATATGGTGAGGAACGCCTAGCGCCTCGGCGAAGACATATGACAAGACTGGCAATATTCTTCCTCGACGCGATCCGGTTCCAAGACATCAGTCCAGGCAACACTCCCTTCCTCTACAAGATGACCTCCCAGGGGATAAGCGGACCTTTGAAAACACTCTTGGCCTATGAAGGCTTGGCCGCCACCTTGTTCACAGGGATATTTCCCTCTGAGCACGGGATCTGGACGAGATATTACAGGGACCCTGCAGGAAGCCCCTTCAAGTGGATCGGACCTCTTGCACCGGTCCTCGACAAGATCGACACATCGTCTCCCCGAGCAACCAAGCCCCTTAGGTATGGCCTCATGCGCGTCTCCAACAGGCTCGCTGGAATATCCTATTTCCCAGGCATTGACGAAGTCCCTCTAAGACAGCTTGCCAACATGAACGTATCTCTCAAGCGGAACCTCTTCGAGCCCAGATGTTTCGGAGAGATCCCCTCCCTCTTCGACATATTACGAAGCAACAATCTATCCTTCCACTATTTTGACCACGGTCTCTTTGACTCGGACACTAATGTGATGCGACGAGCCGTCTCATCCAACCCGAGAAATGACGTGGCGGTCATCCGCCTCGTGGACCTAGACACGGCCTCCCACGAATACGGCCTCGGAACGCCGTCAATGCTACGGTCGCTGAAACAGACAGATTCCCTGGTGGGCCTTCTAGTAGCAGAATTCCGCAAAAAGTCTCCTGACATATCGGTATTATGCTTCGCGGATCATGGAATGATCCCTGTGAAGAACATAGTCAACGTGGAGGATTATCTGAGAAGGGCTGCGTTTCACAAGTCAAAGGACCTTGGAATGTTCCTAGACTCAACTATGGCCAGGTTCTGGGGAGACTCTGAGAGTCTACACGAGCTAGAGACTATTCTGGATCGATCGGAGTCTGGTAGAGTACTCTCCGAGGAGGACCTTGCCCACTACCACATCCCATCCTCATCATCTTGGGGCGACCTGATCTTCCTGACAAAGCCAGGTCTAGTCATTTCGCCGAACTTCTTTGACAAGAATGGAACGGTCAAAGCCATGCATGGCTACGACCCGGCCACACCAGGACTTGACACGATAGCCATCCTCGATTCCCCCCGGAAGAACGGACCCGTGCACCTTCAACAGATCAGAATGATCGACATACTGCCCACCGCACTAGAGATTCTGGGCCTCAGGATGCCCTCGCACTGCGTCGGAACTTCTATGCTCAACATGTGAACACGGTAATGACACAGGTAATGGATGATATTCGGACCGCCCCCCAGGAAGGCCATAGGAGGTCTGGCTTCCTCATCACGTTCAGCGGAGTAGATGGATCAGGCAAGTCCAGCCAGGTCGTGTCCCTTCAGAGGACACTGTCTCTCCTAGGCATCCCAGCAGTGAGGGCCTGGGGAGGAAACAAGCCAACGCTCTCATACCCTTTCCTTGCCCTGATTAGGCTCCTAGGCTATACCCAGAGGAAAAGAATACAGGGACTCGTCTTTGTCCAACGGGACATTTCAAGAAACCGAGCGATATCACGTCTCTGGCCAATCATCTTGGCCCTAGACTTTGTGCCGAAGGCCCTGGTATCTGTCACCATTCCCCTTCACCGACGAAAGGTTGTAATCTGCGATAGGTATGTCTACGACTTCATAGCAGAACTGTCGCAAGAAAGGCTACTAGGCATTAGAGGCCGAAGGATTCTGCTCGGTCTTCTGCCCAGGCCAAACCTGCCGTTTCTTATGGATGTCGACGTGGAACTGGCGTGGAAGAGAGCACTGATCCCAGGCCGGGCTCGGGAACAACCCATCTATGATCTCTCGGGAAGACGAAGAACCTACCTACAACTCAGCAAACAATTCAGAATGGTGGTGGTAGACGGCGGCAAAGACGCCGCCTACAACCGGTCATTGGTTCTCGATAGGACACTTGACGAACTCGCAATGTCGGGACTCTACACGAGGTGAAGACTGATGCAGATCGCCATCCTTGGGAGGAGCGTGCAACCGCCCTGGAACGAGGCGGTGAAAAACATGGCCTACGAACTGTCCAGACAACTAGCAAGCATGGGCCATACTGTCCGCTTGCTCACGACCCGGGGTGAAGGGGTGACGATCGAGGACGACATCGAACTGCGTCCACTTGCCTCGGGCAGGTTCGGAAAAACAGCGCTCAGAGCACTGCTCGAGTTGGAGAAAGAGGGAAAGATCGATCTAATTCATGTTCAGAACCTGATCATCCACCGATCACTTGCCCCTATGTTATGGACTCTCAGGAGAAAGTCCAAGCTTCCCATCGTAGCCTATTGCTGCCAGCTACCTTCTCTCTCGGTCTCTCATTGGTTCCAAGTACTCAGAACAGACCCTTGGGAGGCTATCTCAACAAAGCTTGGAATGATTGCCCCCGCTAGCGCAACAAACTGGGCACTGCGGAGGGTCAGCCAGATAGTTGCTTCGAGCAGATTCGTCAAAAGCAGGCTGGAACCGTCGAAACCTGCGAGAGAGATACGGGTGGTCCCCCCATTCGTAAGAACTGATTGGCTGACGGCAAAGGCAGAGACACCATTAGCCCGAGAAGACCCGCCCAGGATTCTCTACCTGGGCAGCCACAAAGCCTTGAGAGGCGAAGAGGATTTCCTGCGAATGCTGGCAATCGTTAAACAAGACATCAGAGGAGTGAAGGGAGTTGCAGTCACAAATTTTCCGATACCTGAAAGAATTCGCAATCTCTCAAAGACGCTCGGACTTGACGACTCCATCAAATTTCTCTCCCGAAACATAGATCTCGACATTCCAGGGCTAATACAGGCGAGCAGCCTCTACGTCTCAACCAGCCTAAGCCCAATTGGATCCATCGACCCTCCACTGACCCTGATAGAATCCCAGATCCTCGGAACCCCCGTACTTTCCTATGATACCGGAGGAATAAGCGAGGTAGTTGACGAGAAACGACTCGTCAGGTACAAGGATTACGCTGGACTCGCCAAACTTGCCACTGAAACCCTTAGGCGAAACGAGACCAAGAACCCTCGACTTGACCTCCTCTCAACATTCGGATCGGAGGCTGCCGCGAAGAATTTCGAGGCGATCTATCGGAGCCTGTCATAAAGTGGTAGACGCATGACCAGCGAGACCGCCGCATCTCACAGCCAAGCCGAACCGCCCCTTCGAGATGCAGAGCCTCCGAAGGACATGCCCTTCGTGTCTGTAGCCATCATCACGTTGAATAGCAGATCCACAGTCCAACAATGCCTCCAAGCCCTCACTAGCCTGGACTATCCAAAGGATAGATATGAGATCGTAATCGTAGACGGAGGATCAACTGATGGCACTACTGACCTACTCCGAAGATTCCCCGTTAGAGTAGTCTTAGATAAGCGGAGAAACAGGGGAATGGCGCGAAACACTGCGATCAACAACTGTAAGGGGAAGATAGTTGCCTTTACCGACGCGGACTGTATCCCTCTGAGGTCTTGGCTCACTGACCACGTCTCGATACATGGAGACCCTCACGTCCTAGTAGCGGCCGGGTCAGTATTGCAGGGCGGGGACCTGGGTCTTCCCACAACGATATATCATGAGACCTATTTCGCGACCCAGTCTCCCCATACTCCACGAAGAAGAACTTGGGAGATTGCGAGTGCCAACGCCAGCTTCAAAGCATCAACCTTCTCAACTGTCGGTCCCTTCCCGGAACTCGATCGGGGCGAAGAGAGCCTCCTGTCGTGGAGAGTGATCCAAGCAGGCTTCGAAGTTGTCTTCGACCCCTCTCCGAAGGTAATCCACATCCACCCGCGGATGAGTTATAGATCATTATTTGGGAGGAGCTGGGACGAGGGATACTCTGACCGATGTCTTCAATCCGCCTTCGGAGAAAACCCGCCCTTCCACCTCCCGCGAAGCTTCGCCGCGGTGCTTGCACTCTCCCCCTCTCTATCCATTGCCAGGGCGGGAAGGTACTTCGTAAAACTCTTGCTTGGAGGATACAATAACATTGACACTCTCATCTCGATACCAATCTTGCTTGCTGCATCATTCTACTGGCTTCACGGCTACATGACCGCTTCAAGGCACGGAGGAATGCAGAGCCACGCAAGATAGACTGTTAGCATCCAGTCTCGCTGGAACATTGCCCTGGGTGCTTCTACTGGGGGGAGCGCTTATCTTTCATGTGAGCCTCTACTCTCTGTCAACGGCCAGTCCTTTCCCCTTGGGCGTGCTGACCGCTGGAATATTTCTCCTAGCCACCAGCGTAACCCTCTTCATGGTACAATTGTTCAGAGCTGGGGCCGAACTCCCCAGGACACAGCGGAATCTCCACATATTCTACCTTCTCGGCCTGTCTTTGACACTTTCGTTCACGAGACTCTCAAGATACGCTGGTTTCAACGGATTCGATCTCATATCCGAGGGATCGGTATTGCAACACACTCTAAGCGCCGGATTCTGGGACCCGAGGCTCGGAGATGTTTCCAACTATCAGTCTAGCCTAGCAATTACTATCCTTCCGACACTCACCGCCGGGACCATAGGCGTCCCAGGCCTGACAGTCTTCCTGTTCCAAACCTTCTTCCTCACAGCTCTCCTTCCGATGGCCGTTCATCCTATTATCAACCGGCTCACGGGAAATTTCAAGCTGGCAACCTTCTCTAGTCTTTTGTTCGTGCAGAACTGGTTCTTCTACGGGCAGCACCTGATTGGAAAGACTGCCCCTGCTCTTTTCCTTGGAGTATTGGCCTTCTACTGTTTGACTCAATACAGGCGAAGCTTCCAGTCTTTGGGAGTTCTCCTAAGCCTCGGAGTCGTCATGTCTCATTACACGATAGCTCTCTTCGAGCTGTTTCTCTTGTTCTCCTATCTCGCAATTTCGGGGATTATCGTCCCGGTGTTCAACCGTCTCTCACTGCTAAGAATCACCCCTTCGAGAACCAGACTTGCACCCATAGCTGCCTCAGTCACGCTCATCATAGCGTGGCTCGCCTTCGCCGCTCCTCTCATACTGCCCAGCGCCGTCTCCTCGGTAGAACAATCCCTGAGCTCAATTAGTCAACTAGCTTCAGGACAGGGGAGGCCCGGACTTTCCCTTGCGACGTCAAGCCCCGCGGGTCCAATAGTAACCGGCTGGTTCGACCTTCAGAATCTACTAGTCGGCCTCGGAGGATTATACATGCTGTACCAGTATAGGAGGGGACTCATACGAGAAAATCTTGCCACATGGACCCTAGCAGGACTAGCTCTCATAATCCTCCTCGTCGCCTGGACGGTTCTACCGGTCCTGTCCGTCAGCGTTGAGCCCACGAGAATATTGCAAATGGCTCTGCCCTTTACTATTATTTTCCTGGGCGTGCTGTTGCTGAGAATCGCAAGACCCTCGTCAAAGCTGGCCCTCGCAGCAGTAATCACGCTGTTATTGCTGATGCTACCGATGAACTTGATGATAGCCAACCAGGAAAGGAACCCTCTATATCACACGGCTGACAGTCTTCCACTGGACAAGAGAGTGGACGATGATTCTTCTTTGATTCCCAGCTACTCTAACTATGCCGTCATCATCTGGGCCAACAACTACCTTCCCTCGGATAAGCCAGTGGGGGTGGACTCATTGGGCAGGTACGCCTTCATCACTTCTCTTCCGTTTCCGCCTAGGCTAAACTTTAGCCAAGAAATATTGCCACCTTACTGTTTCAACCGCTACTCTATCCTCTCTTCCTACTTCGTGGACGACCACATTTGGACTGCAACTATTCTAGGAAGTAGCGTTCAGGTACCCGGCCAGGACCCGTCGCCCTTCTTCTCGCCAACACACAACGTCCTGTACTCATCTACAAAATTCTGGGTGATGTCCCCAGCACGATGCCCTTGACAGTGCAATCCTCTAGGGTCGCCACCGTCCGAGTGGGGGACACTATTCGAGATGCCGTTGAGAGAATCTTCACACTAACCAACCCACCGAATCTGGAGAAGGGTGACTCCGTTACGATAAAACTGAACTTGTGCTTCTTCCGCCCCTATGAGACCGGCGCCACGACTGACCCCAGGGTCCTAGAGGCGCTGATACAATACTTACGAACTCTGGCCGAGAACCTAGACATCATTCTTGTCGAGAGCGATGCCACAAGCGCCCGTGCCGACCTGCTGTTCAAGTGGCTAGGCTTCGCTGACATGGCTCACCGACTCGGCGTAAGAGTCGTCAACCTGTCGAATGACAAGAGAATCAAAGTGCCTCTCCTTCTCCCCTGCTACCTAAAGGCGCTGTGGATGCCAAAGACACTGCTGGAGGCGGACTACTCCATATCCTTGGCCAAGCTCAAGACCCACGGACTGACAAAGATTACCTGCGCACTCAAAAACCAGTTCGGCAGCATACCCTACAGGGGTAAGAGCAAGTGGCACCCGGTACTAGACCAAGTGATTGCAGACGCTAACGTTGCGGCGAGACCCAGTTTTTCCATTGTAGATGGAATAATCGCCATGGAAGGCGTAGACGGGCCTGACATGGGAAAACCTCGAATCACTAACCTTCTAGTCGGAGGAGAAGACCCGGTCGCCGTTGATACTGTCTGCGCGCGGATCATGGGCTTTAACCCTGACAGCATAGGCCATATCAGGGAATCGGAGAGGCGGGGGGTCGGCCACCAGAGATACGAAATAGTGGGAGAGCAACTCTCGGAAATTAGGGAGAGGTTTGACTACAACGCTTTCTACCACACAGTCGAGACAGTGATCAGGAAGATTCGAAAATGACCAGCCCAAGGCTTAGAGCGGGAGTTGTAGGCTGTGGACCCATCGCCCAGAGGGGCCATCTGCCCGGACTTGCCAGATCAAAAAAGGCTCAGGTCGTGGCAATCGCAGACCTTGATCCCAAAGCTCTAGAGAAGACAGCAAAGAGGTTCCACGTGCAGAAGACCTTCATAGTACACGTCTGCGTACCCAATCACCTACACTCAAGAGTCGCCATAGACGCGATGGGACACGGAAGCAACGTCTTGGTGGAAAAACCCCTAGCAACTTCCGTGGAAGAAGCGAAACAGATGGTCAAGGTGGCTCAAGAGATGAACGTCAAACTTTGCGAGGCGAAGCAGTACAGATACATCCCGGCGGTCCAGAGAGCCCTCAGGATCTATAGCGAGGGGCGTTTAGGAAAACTCGTAAGCATGCAGGCACAGTGGCATACAGACATTCCCCTGACCTGGTCCCACGCTGAGTGGTATTATGACCCGCAGAAATCGGGTGGGGGAATAGTATCGGACATCGGGATACACATGCTTGACCTGCTGCTCCTCTTTGGGGGCCGCGTGAAAAGAGTCTCTGCTGCGGGGGGCGACTATCTGGGAACCATGGGCTTCGACACATCAGTCCAAGCACTCCTAGAGTTCTCGGGAGGAGGAACAGGATTCTTGGACGTATCCTGGCTAGCACCGTACTCGAAAATGCTGGACATAGTCGGAACTGCAGGCATAGCGACGATCGACATGCAGTACTACAGCCTCCTCCACGCGAACTATTCTCGAAACCCAATGAGAGACTTCTTCCACGATGCCAGAAAGATCATGCGGACGGCTCGGAGGGTCGTCAACAAAGACTTCTTTGACTCTCTCCCAGCCCTCTACGCAGCCCTCATAGATGATCTAGCAGATTCGATCACCAGTAACAAGCCGCCTCCAATCACCGGAGAGATAGCTATCAGAGCTCTCGAGCTGAAAGAGGCCATCTACAAGTCCATCGCGGACAAGAGAGAGGTCCTCGTGGTCGCTTGACACGACCAGCAAGATGTACACTTCTCTGAACGACCCCGCCGTGGAAGCTAGCCTTCAGAAGCAGCTCGATATCATTGTGAGACACACCGTAGACCTCTACGGGAACGACTGTACCATCATACTTGCGGGAGGCTTCGGGAGGGGCGAGGGAAGCATTCGCATGAACCGCAATAAAATAGCAATACCCCTCCATGATTTCGATACCTACGTGGTCACAGAAAGGACTGCCGGTCGTGAGGAGCACGAGGCCATGGAACGGAACATAATCAAAGAGTTATCCTCACTCGTGGAAACGGATCTCAAAGAAGCGAACTTTGTCCTGGGCGTTGAGGTAGTACCGCGCAGATCGCTTTACCGACTACCTCCAGACCTGAGCACGTATGAGATGAAAGCCGCCAGCACAGTTCTATACGGACCAGATGTTCGAAGCGTTATTGCAGTAACAAGCCATGATATCGCGCTTGCCAGTGGGGCCATCACCCTCTTCCACCGGACGACCGCCCTCTTGAAGAACGTCGAGCCTAAGTTCCTCTCCTCCCGAAAATGTCCTTTGGAAAAGCGGCTTGAGATGAGGACTGGATGAAACTCTGCAAGGAATCTAGGCGAATGATGAGATGGCTCTTCTTCCGTGAGTACCTGTCCTTCTATCTTGCTAGGCTGGGAATACGAGACTCAGTTCTTGTAAATGTCGCGAATCTAGCCTTCCAGTTCTACGATTACCAATCTTTCAGGCTCAGAGTAAGAAGAAATGGGAGGCTCCCCGCAAGCCGACTGCTCTCGTTTACTTCTCCCCTTCTCGACGTGTACTTATCCTCAGCCTTAGTGCTCTTCTCCTTGGAAGACGATGGAAGAGTTGATCCGGAGATGCTCGACACGGGACGGATCTATCTCAAGAGGGTATTTGCTCTGGATATGAATCAATCCGGAACTAACAATCCCTGGAAGGATTCTCGAGACCTATGCGTAGAGGGACAACGTCTCTACTTCGGAGCAAAACAGCAAAAGAAAGTTCTATAGCGTCCACACGGCCGATGCAGAATCCGAGGTTTCAGGCGGTACGCCCTGCAGAGTAATCACTATAGGCTCCGGATAGCGCTAGCAGAAGGTTGAACACCATTAGAGACGAAAGAGCAGTAGCCGAGAATAGTCCAAGCCCCCCGAAATTCAAGAGCAGGCCCAACAACATTACAAGAACGATACTAGTCGCGATTTCCAAGACCAGCCTCTCAACCGGCTGAACCCTCTCACCCCTGAGAAAGATTCGCAGAAAACTACGGCCAGGAAGATAAAAGATGAGTAGCACACCAGGGAGAATCTCGGACAGGCTCCAAGGAAATCTGTTTGCCGAGAGAGACAGGAAACCTGAAGCCGTAGCAACGACAAACACGGTCCAGAAGTTGCTGTTCCAGGAAACATCTAGAAAGAAGCGGGAAAAGCTCTCGAACTCAGGCGGATTCAGACTTATGCGTCCAACCTCTCTAAGGGCATCGACAACTTTCAAGATCCGCATCTCTGAGACAGTCGGGTCGGCCGATTGCGCGTACGCCACGAGTTGCCGAACGGTCCCCGGCTTGGATTTACTGAGAAATTGGTCGACCAACCGCCGAGCCTCCGCATCCTCCGGCATTGCCATCCGAGCGACTTGGAGTCGCACAGCTTCAAGCTAGTTAAACCTATGAACCCGTCCGAGTGCGCCGGCTCTAATGACTCACCTAAGCAGGCGCGCGTTTCTAGTAGTGCTAACACTATCCATTGCGATATTTCTCTTAGGCTCGACCGGATCTGGAAGCGCTCCTTCCGCCATCGCTCAGAACGCATTTGAAGCAATGCGAAGTGCGGAGGCGTCTGGCGCAAACATCGACTCTCTCGTGTCCCAGTATAATTCGCTGCTCCAACAGTCAGCACCAGCACCAGATAGCTCCTTCGTCTCCGTGCAAAGCCAAGCTGCAGCGGTTCAGCAAGCGGCCCTCACCTCCAAGACGTTCGATGGCATATTCACGATAGTGCTCATTCCCGTAATTCCACTCTTTCTAGCGGTGCTGACTGTTGCGATTTTTCGGCTGCTAGCAAAAGTAGCACGGAAGAAGATTCTAGATATGGAGATCAGGCTAATCTGAGCTCCCTCGAACTACTCAAGACCCGAGAGTTTATCGTCACATATCTTGTCTTCTTGCTTCTGGCCTCAGCTACTGCTTGGATAATCGCAAACCCGCCCAAGATTGACGAGTTCTCCTCAGTCAGCATTCTTGGACCTGCCTTGACCGCATCCTCCTATTTCCCAGGAAACAATACTACTGTCAACCTGAACGAAATAGTTCAGTGGAACTTGCAAGTCTACAACCACATGGGAAGCACACAACTATTCCTAGTCAATATTACTCTCTCAAACTCAAACTCTACGAGATTCCCTGGACCAAACGCGGCAAGCAACACCCCCAGCGGAGGATACCAACTGCTGAGAATCTACAGAGCAGTAGAAAACAATCAGACTTGGACTCTCCCCCTCCAATGGTCGATCACCAATGACACCAGCTCACCGGGCACCACTACTATTCAGACAATGACAATTAACAATACACCTGTTAGTGGAATCGGGCTCCCAGCTATCGTGGGAACTGACTTCCGCATAGTAATCGAGCTCTGGAGCTATGATCTTCAGACGCATGGATACATCTTTTCCTTTATGTCCAACGGAGCCCAGACAAGCGTGTTCAACCAAGTCTGGTTTGACGCCGGGTAAGATGCCCAAGCTACCGGAAGAATGTACTGCCCCTTTCACTGCGAAAGAAGACGATTCGGCCATGTCGGCCAAATCTGCACATCCATAGAAGGGTTAGCTAGACGATGATTCACCTCAGAGTATGCGACTACGACCTAACATTATGGATCTTCCCAGGCCTGTTTCGTTCAACTGGCGCTGAAACCAACCTGGATCATGAAACCAGCCCTG
>WNFY01001307.1_pt1 | contig 23500 bp, 24 predicted proteins | sample 5400091 | NCBI WGS metagenome assembly WNFY01 (sample SAMN13153364, study PRJNA577476) | soil metagenome | isolation source: 60 cm soil or saprolite under grassland replicate 1 | place: USA:California | collected 2016-06-15 | reverse complement strand
GACTTCAGGAATAGACCGGTCAGGGAGAGCGCTTCCTCCAATGAGCCGCCGCCATTTCGCCGAAGATCGACAACCAGGCCGGCGATGTTTTCTTTCTTAAGCCGTTTGAGCAGCGCCAATACATCTCGAGTCGTGCTCTTCTGGTGCTTGTCCATGTCTGCATAGAAGGAGGGAAGCGTAAGCCAGCCGAGTTTTATGGGATCACCGTTCTCATCTTTCTTGATGATGATGTCCGCCCGCGCTTCCTGATCTTTCAACTTAATTTCGTCGCGCACCAGCTCGACGTTCTTCCGGTGGGAAGGATCAGCTGCGTCCGAAGGAATCACGAGGAGGCGCACACGAGTGCCTTTTTTTCCGCGAATCATCTCGACGACTTTGTCCAGCCGCATCTCGCGAACATCGACAAACTCATTCTGACCCTGGGCCACGGCGGTTATCCGGTCACCTACTTTCAGCCGTCCATCCATCTGCGCCGGGCCGCCGGGAACAAGATTCTCTATTTTTGCGTAGCCATCCTCCGAGCGAAGCATGGCGCCGATGCCCACAAGCGACAGGCCCATGTTAATGCTGAAGTTCTTCATGTCGGCCTTGCTCAGATACTCCGAGTGCGGGTCGTAGGTCTGGGCCAGGGAGTCGAGAAAAAGCTTCATTTGCTCGTTTTTGTCCTGCTCGTGGACGTTGCGGGTGAGGCGATCATAACGGCGCCCAACTAGTTGTGGAGGGGGCTCGATCGGATGTTCGCTCAATCGTTCCTGCAATAGCTCGTTCGCAATCCGGCCACGCCAGAGTTGATCGGCTTCCGCCTCATCTTTCGGCCATGGCGATTTTTGACGGCTAAGCTCAATGCTTGTGTCGCTCTTGAAGTCGATCGGTTGCTTCAAGAGCTCCTTAATATTAGCGACACGGTCGTCAACGCGTTTGGTGTACAGACCGTAAATTTCGTAAGCAGGCTTCAGCGTGCCGAGAAGAACGTCGCCTGCGATGGAGTTACCATATTTCGCATTGAGCTCATCGACATCTTTTTGGGTAAAAAACAGGTGGCTGAAATCGAGCATCTCCAGATACGTCTGAAGGAATTTTTTTGAGACGTCCTCATTCAGTCTCTGCCGGGTATAATGACCTTCCTCCAAAAGCCGGCCCACCGACATGGCAATCGTTTCCCTTGATGCCGCCACGGCCGGCGGAGCCGTAATGGCAGATACCAAAAGGACGACGCAAAAGGCCAGTGATCGCTGGAAAGATGACTTCATGGGTAAAAAAGAGGTTTCCCACCTTCGCAGATTTCAGGATGAAGCGCAAGATGATGAAATGAGATCGACATGTGAGTAGATGAGACAATCGGCACAGGGGAACATTCAAATATTCGCAACAACTCCCGTCTTCAGTTGTAGGAAAGCCCGGTTACAATGAAAACGCGCTATGACTTACGAAACGTTTTGCGGCGGCATTTTTGAGACGAATTGCTATCTGGTTAAAGCGCCGGAGGGCTGGATTCTTTTCGACGCCCCCGATGGAGCGTGCGATTGGCTGATCTCCCGAAATGTGAATCCAAAGCTTTTGCTGCTTACACACGGTCATTTCGATCACATCCCGGACGTGGCCAAGATCAAACATCATTTTGGATGCCAAATCGGTTGTCACCCATTAACCGAGCCGATGATTTCCGATCCCGAGTTTTTTCGCAGCTTTGGATTTCAACTGGAAATCGAGCCGGTTGAGCCCGACTTCTTCGTCGAAGAGACGTCGGCGCGAAAATTTCTCGGCTTGGAAATGCAAGTGCTGCAAGTTCCGGGACATTGTCCCGGCAGCCTTTGTTTTTTTTCGCGCCAAAATCAATTACTCATTGGCGGCGATGTCCTTTTCGCTGGGAGCGTCGGCCGCGGAGATTTGCCCGGTGGAGATCTCGATCTTTTGGTCAACGGAATCAGGAAAAAGTTGTTCCCGCTAGGCGACGATGTGACGGTGTTGGCCGGGCATGGTCCACCGACAAAAATCGGCACGGAGCGCATGACCAATCCGTTCGTCCGTTAAAGTCGTAACTCGTCCGGCGTTTCACAGAATGGAGCCGGCGGACGCCGAGGGACATAGACGGGCAGGCCGGAGGCTGAGTGAGCGGGAAGCGAACGAGTCAAACGCCCTACAAATTCCGGCGGTTGTGGGGCGTCTGTGTCAGACGCCAATCTTCTATCGAAAGGTCAGTTCACCGAGCAGCGCTTCGAGCTCCTGTAAGCCTTCAATTTGCCTGACAGTGGAACATAATGACTCCATCGCGGCAGGCACATATTTAAGAAAATGTTTGTGGCCTTTCACGAGGCCGAGAAAGCCGTAGGCCCCGAGCGCTTGCATCAGGCGTTGCATCGCACAGAGGCGCAGCCGGGAGTCGAAGTCGCCGTCAATCGTAATCCCTTTTTTGACCTGCTGCCCGCGATAGTAGGTAATCAACTCGGCGCGCTCCGCTTCCGTAAGATCCACATATGGATCGTAGAACAATGAAGCGAGGTCATATTCGGCCAGGCCGGGCCGCATCCCCTGAAAATCGATTAGATGAGCCTGCCCGTTTCGCATGATGATGTTTTGCGATTGAAAATCGCGATGCGCCAAAACGCGCGGCAACCGATCGAGATGCTCGGCGATTTGATTCAACGCCGGCAACGTAGCGAGCGAAGCGAGCTTTGCGTTGTCGATGGCAAAATAGCGGCCAAGGCAGTTTTCGAAAAAGTAATTCTGTTCCCAAACATAAAGCTCTGCGTTGAACTCCGCCGGCAAATCCTCCTTGATTTCGATGCAGGCTGATTCCGGCAAACCATGGAGCGCGGCAATTTGATCGAGCGCCGATTCATAAAACGCGCGGCGCACCAGCCAGCTCTCGCTGCGATAACTGAAAAGATCCCGCTCGCCCAAGTCCTCAATCCAAATCAAACCTTCTGTCGCGTCGTGAAAATAAATTTTCGGCACGCGAATTCCGTGTGCATCGAGAAATCTGGCGATGTGGACGTAATGCTGATTTTCTTCCCGCTCCAGATTGTACTTAACGAGAATTAGCGTCTGATTCGGCGAGCAGCGGATTCGATAAAATTTGCGATCCGATCCTCCTTTTTCGATTGGCCTGATTCTGATCCGATCGACATCCAGGCGCGGGAAATGCATCCGCGTTTGTCGAAGAAGAAGGTCAGTTCTCATCATTCTAGATGTCGGTATTGCGATGGATGCCGCTGGCTTTCTTTTCGGAGCGGACAATACAACCCTCAAGGTGACTTTTGGAAGCAATTTCTGCACCCGGCCACAAAATTGTGTCTTCCAAGATCGCTTCCGCTCCAACCCGGCAATCCCGCCCGATGACTGTGCAGCCGCGCAATTGTGCGGTTGAATCGACAATCGCTGTCTTGTGAACCGGCATTCGCCAGTCGGGGTCGTTCACATAGTGTGGTTGCCACCGTTGGCGGGAAATCGTGCTGTACACTTCGAAATATCCAGCGCGCGAAGTGATGTTGAACCACGCCCCATCACTCATCACAACGCCACCGATTTTGCCACCCTTCCCGATCCAATCACCGATAATCGGAACGAAAGAGATTTTTCGATCCGGCGGGATCTGCCGAAAAATTTCGCGATTCCAAACCGCGATGTTGGCAAAATCGTAATCGCCGGGCACGCCGTACCTGTTCGATATATCGACGACGCGGTGATCGCGGAAAGCTACGCCCGCAGCCAAACCGGTTTCGCGCAGCGCGAGCGTGACGTCGTTTCCGCGAAGAAAATGCTCGTCAATTAGCGGCTGCAGAGCGATGTCTGTCAGGATGTCGCCGCTGTAGGTGATAAATGGCTCAACTCCGAAATAGCGTTCCGCATTCTTGATGCCGCCGCCGGTTTCGAGCAGGTCTGGTTCGTGAACCAGCGTCGTCGAGCATCCGCGATAGGCGTTCTTGCCAAAAAAGTTTTGGAATGATTCGGGAAGCTTGTGCGTGTTAATCACGAACCTGCTCACTCCGATTTCTATCAAATGATCGAGCGCGAAAGTGATGAGCGGCTTCTGGAAAATGGGCACAAGCGGTTTGGGGAGATCATCGGTCAACGGCCGCAACCGCTTGCCGAGTCCCGCACCCAAAACGAATGCCTGTGTGATTTGATTCATGATCGACGACGCGAATCCGTAGTCGCTTTAACTGGATTCGGTCCCGCCGTCGAGCGGCGTTTCCAACGAATCGGTAATTCGAAGCTTTTTCACCACCAGCTCGTCGATTTCCATTCGCTTTATTTTTGCGCGACCAATCGCGATCCGTCCGATCGCAACCGCACCCAAGGCAAGTGCGCCGATCGCCAGTGCTCCGACCGCCAAAGCTCCGATCGATTGCGCGCCAATTGCCAACGCGCGGATACTAATCGGCGCGAATTCGTTCTCCGTCTTGTCGATCCTGCGGGGTTTCATCAATGTCATGTTGGGAAGCTCCAAATCACAGGTTGTAGATAGTAGGAAACTCAATCACCGGGAAAAGCGATTTCAATAGCGCGCGCTGTGTTCCGCTTGCCGCTCGGCGAAGAGTTTGATAAAGGACGAAGCATGAATTCCGTTTTCCCGCAACGTTCCCTTTGGAAAACCCGAAATAGGCGAAACAAACTTTCGTTGAATCGTAGTTAGATGTTCTCCGCATGAAACCTCTCATCATTTCCGTTCTGTTGGCGTTCGTTCCGTTTGCTTCCGGGTACCCGGCCGAGAAGCCGCTCGGGCAGGTGGTGTACGCCCCACGTCCTGATAAGCTGCCCGAGGCCGCTCGCCAGCATCTTGCGGGCAGTGGCCTATTCGTGATCTATGTGGACATGCCTACCGGAAAGGTGAAGTCCGTTCAGATCGAGAAGAGCACTGGGCACGCATTACTGGATCGTTCCGCGATTCAGACATTTCAAAAGTTCCGTTTCAGACCCGGCACGGTCGGTCGAGTAGTCGCGCCAATATCGTTCACTGCCTGGAGCCATGTCGGGCGATACTGATGCAACGCCAACATCTAACCAATCGCTGGCCGGTGTGATAACCAGATTTAATTTTATGAAACAGCTTCCGATGTTTGCTACGCTCGCTCTCACCAGCGGTGGCTGAGCTCCGTCTCGTAGGTGAGTGATGCCGCACTCCGCCGTTCCCGAAGGTTTGGTGAAGTTCGCACATGCTTTGGTGGAAGATGCGCATCTTCGCCCATCGGAACGCGGCGTTCGCCCAAATGGCCGAGCAGATGCGCGAAGCAGTAGATGACGCAGATCTCACCTCAGCCGTTTCCATTCTTGCTCGACCCAAGATGTACAAGACAGTTTTGGCGGCTGTTCGTGAGCGTGTTAATGAAGCTAGCCCCCACACCTAACCCCTATGTAGGAGCCAACCGTTGGCCGTTCCGATATCTGGCTTATGAGCGGAGGGTTGTCCGTTACCGCTTCAAATAAAGCGTGCGCGTGCCGAAATCGATAATGCCATGGTGCCCTTTGAGAATCTCGGCGCCTAACAACCCGGCGACAGGCGGCGAACCGTCCAGCAACCCACCATGAATCACTCCCTCCAGATCCATTACGCCCACTTGCCCGCCAACGATATCGACTGAGCCGACCGATAACTTGCGAATCCGCGCCACCCGCACGCCACGCTCTTTCAGATTCACCGCAGAAGAACTAAACGCCGTCTCCCGAGTCGGAATCCGCATTCCCCGAACAAAAGAACGATGCAGCAGCGTGGCGAAAGAACCGGTGTCGACCATGAGCCTGGCGCGCTTCCCGTTAATCGAGCCATTAACATACAAATTGAAATCATCACTCACCTGAATCGGCACCGCTTCTAACCCACGGCGATCGATACCGGGAGTATTGCCCGCAACATCCGGGTCGACTTTCAGGATGAGCAACTGCCGTTGGCAATCCAGCACCGCTTTGGTGGGGAAGAGAATATCGGCCCCGATAATTCCGTCCGTGTCCGGCTCATGCGGTATTTGCGCGGAATGATGTGATCTACCGAGATCGACTGTGACCACCGGCTCATCGACCAGGGTCAGCGCCCCGAGTCGCAACTGACGAGCGATGGCCACATTATTGAACGCGCCATTAATCTGAACGCGTGCGGGCAGATTCGATTTAGCCGTAACCGGCGCGAGCCGAAAATGGTCGCGGCGATGTAAAGCGATCGCGCTCACCGGCGCACCGCTATCGACGGTCAGCCAAGCCGGCTTGCCGTTGATAAAAGCGCGCACCATTAAATGATTTTGTCGCGAGCGCACGAGCGGCAACGCTTCAAATTGCGGGGTTGCTCGGGCGGAAGTGGGCTGCTGGGCAGCCTGCAACTCGGTAATGAGTGCCACAGCGGCACACAGGATCGACAAAAACTTCCGTGCGAAAGAAAGATGATCCGGGAACATCACGCGGCGGAGATTAACATGCTTCTCGCAAGGCGAAAGCGGTTGTTTCGCAAGCGTTCGATTTCCTACTTGTTAATAGGCTGAGCCGTCGCTTCCACCTTCAACGGATGTGGCGCGTCGGGGTGCCAATTCCATACCGCGAGCATGGCGAAAAAGCCGATGACGTACGCGACCGCGACATACCATCCGTGACGCAACCATTTTCCGACCGAGCGCGCGTCGGGGTACATATTCGAGATAGCGACGCCGGCAGATGATCCAAACCAGATCATCGAACCGCCGAAGCCGACCGCGTAAGCGACAAAGCCCCAATCGTAGCCGCCTTGTTTTATCGCCAGTGCGGTCAGCGGGATGTTGTCGAATACCGAGGACAAAAAACCGAGGCCGAGCGCTGTTTGCCATGACGCGGCCGGCAATTTTTCCACCGGCATCATCGACGCGCAGAGGACGAGTGAAAGCAGGAAAATGGCACCGCGAAATGCGCGCGGCAATACTTCCCAGTCGGGCCGTCGAATCGGCACCGAAACAAAAATCGCCAGCCAAACGGAGACACCGATGAACGGGAATTCGCCTGCTTCGTGCTTGTACAGTGTATTGACGGTGACATTCGCGACAATGGCGAACGCCAGGATCAAGATCACGATTCCAACACGCGCCCAATCGAGAGTCGTATGCACGTGCGGGCGTTTCAGAATGGGAGAAAATTTCTGCTGCTTGATTGAGGCCGGAATTCCGAAGATCAACAACGCAACGCTCGACGCGATCACCGCCTCGAACACGGCGCTTGGCGGGATGCCTGCGATCCACATCATGGTTGTCGTGGTGTCGCCAATCACACTCCAAGCGCCGCCGGCATTCGAAGCAGCCACGATGGCGGCGAGATACCCGAGGTGCACTTTTTGGCGCAGGACTCGATGCGCCATGGCCCCGCCGATGAGCGCCGCAGCGATGTTGTCCAAGAAACTGGAAAGAACCCATACCATGATCAGCATGAGGAATGCGCCTTTCCAGTCGTGCGGCAGGATTTTGGGCAGCACTTCCGGCACGAGGCTTTTCTCGAAATGGCTCGAGAGCAGTGCGAAGCCCATGAGCAGACACAGAAGGTTGGCAAGAATTACCCATTCGTGGCCGACATGCGCGATGAACCCGCCAACGCCTGTACCGGTTTTGAAGCCGGTGAAAACAATCTTGTAGATGACGATTGCCGCGAGACCGATGAGCGCCACGCGCAGCGTATGCTGATGAAAAACTGCGACGCCCAGCAGAGTCAGTCCGAACAAGACAAAATCGATGGGGACGCCGAAGATCATCTGGGTCTTAGGTCGCAGCCGCGGTGCTGTGCGAGCTCAGTCTTCCTCTTTCGGCGCTTCGGGCGGAGCGCTGAGCAGCCGCGCGTACGCCCAGATCGTTGCGCCCCAAACGAGCGCCAGCGAACACGACATGAATAACCAACCCCAACCGTTCATGATCGAGATCCTTCTTCCGGTGGCACTTTGCCGTCAATATCCAATCCAGCCGCGCGCCAGCGGCGTTCGCCAACAAAAAGAACCCCGACGAGCAGCGCAATCACCGCAACGATGATCACCAGCGTCCAGAGTCCAACCGGATCGCCAGTGGTTTTCTTGAGCGCCGGTCCCAGGTTCTGGACCGCGTAGCCGACCAGCACGACCAGTAAATAGGCGGGCGCGATGTACTTCATTACAAACAAAAAGAATCGGGGAATTCTCATCAGCGCGCCTTGATCGAGTTCCGCGGCTCCATTGCGCAAGCCCCAAACCCAACCAAAACAGATGATCTGCACCGTGGCCACCACGAAAATGCAGAGTGAGCCCACCCAAAAATCCATCGTGTCCATGGCGATGGTATCCTTGCTGAACCAGATCACCCACAACGAGCCGAAGGCGCAGATGGTCGAGACGTACGCGATCGCCTTTCCGGAGGAAATACCGAGCGCCTCTTCAAAAAATGCTTTCGCCGGCTGCAACATCGAGATCGAGCTCGTGATCGCCGCGAGGAACAATAAGAAAAACCATGCGAACCCGACCCAGCGCCCGACAAACCCCATTTGCTCAAAGACGACGGGCAGCGTCTGAAATCCAAGGCCGAAGGTGCCACCGACTTCGATCACGCCGAGGAACATGAAGGCGGCGGTGAGCGTGATTAGCCCGCCGAAGCCCACCTCAAACAGTTCGTTTGTCGCACTAGCGGTAAAAGCGGACAGAGCGATATCGTCTTTCTTTTTTAGATACGACGCGTAATTCAAAATCACGCCGAAACCAACGGAGAGACTGAAGAAGATCTGGCCGGCGGCTGCGAGCCAGGTATCGAAGTCGGTCAGCTTTGAGAAATTCGGATTCCAAAGCCAGCCTAAACCATTGACGACATTGCGATCCGGCAACGCAGGGTCAGGCGTGCCGAGCGTGAGCACGCGAACGAGCACAATAATGGCCAGCACCGCCATCGCCGGCAACGCAAACTGGCAGAATTTCTCGATGCCGCCACTCAGTCCGCGATAAACAAGAACGATGTTGAGGATCACCACAATGACCCAAAAGAGAGCGCTGATGTGGAGGATACCGTTTGCGTTCGTGCCGGCTGTATCGCCAAAAAATTGCCCGGCTGCCTTGACTTGCTCTGCGACCGGACCGCTGAGGTGGAAGCTGCCGACGAGATAATACCACGAATATTCCAGGCACCACGCTTCGACATAAACGTAGTACATATAAACGACCATCGGGATCAGCACCGAGAGCACACCGAGATAGCGCGCGATACGACCGCGCCCGACCAGTCCAAGAATTGCCGGCCCATTATGCAAACCTTTCTCGCCGCCGTACCGCGCCATCGCCCATTCCGCCCAACCAATCGGCAGCGCGAGAAACAGCAACGCGCAGATATAGGGAATCATGAATGCGCCGCCCCCATGCGCATGCGCCTGGCCTGGGAAACGCAAAAAATTCCCAAGGCCAACGGCGGACCCAGAAACTGCGAGGATCACTCCGATGCGAGTGCCCCACTCCATCTGTTTCTTGCTACCATGGTCCATGGCCCGCGCCAATGAAATACACCGCGGAAACTATTCCAAGCAGAAATCTCCAGGCTGCTTTGGCCTTGCCCGATAGCATTGGCTGATGATTAACTCTCCGCCAAAGCCAAGCCGCTCAAATGAGAAGCGCAATCACCGAACCACCTGAAGCCAACCAAAAATTCGTTAGGGGACTCGGCTTGCTCGACTCAACGATGCTCGTTGCTGGCTCGATGATTGGGTCGGGAATTTTCATTGTTTCAGCAGACATCGGGCGGTTGGTTGGGTCCCCGGGTTGGCTGCTCTTGGTGTGGGCGGTGACAGGCGCGCTCACTGTCACTGCTGCGCTCAGCTACGGCGAGCTTGCCGCGATGATGCCGCGTGCCGGTGGGCAATATGTATATCTGCGTGAAGCCTATGGTCCGCTCTGGGGATTTCTCTATGGTTGGACGCTATTCCTGATTATTCAGACGGGCACGATTGCCGCGGTGGCGGTAGCGTTCGCACGATTTCTCGGCGTGTTCACGTCCCTCATTTCGCCGACGCTATGGATCATTCCGCCGATTATTCTGTCGCGAAACTACGCGATCAGTCTTTCCACACAGCAATTGATAGCGATCTTGATCATCGTGTTTTTGACGGTCGTAAACACCCGCGGCCTCGAGTTAGGTAAACTGATTCAAAATGTATTCACTTCCGCAAAGACGTTGTCACTGCTCGCGCTGATCGCGCTGGGCATTTTTGTCGGTCGCAATGCCGATGCGCTCAGCGCGAACTTCACGAATTTTTGGACGCCCGGCAGTGTGTCACCTATTAGATCGGATCTGTCGTTCATTGCGACGGTATCGGCAACAGGCGGTGCACTGGGAATGTTGATCGCGGTGTGTGTGGCACAAGTGGGGTCGCTGTTTTCTGCTGATGCTTGGAACAACATCACGTTCACTGCAGGAGAAGTCAGAGATCCGCGCCGGAACATACCGCTGTCACTCGCCCTGGGCACTGGGCTGGTCATTACGCTCTATTTGCTCGCGAACGTGGCTTACCTTTTTGTGCTGCCACTAGATAAAATCCAGCACGCGGCGGACGATCGGGTAGGCACAGCGGCGATGGAAGTGATGTTCGATGGTGCGGGCGCGGCGATTATGGCAATCGCGATCATGATCTCGACCTTTGGATGTTGCAATGGACTCATCCTGGCCGGCGCGCGCGTGTACTACGCGATGGCGCAGGACGAACTGTTTTTTAAATCAACAGGTCGACTCAACGCGCGACACGTTCCGGCGATGGCGCTTGTGTTGCAAGGCGTGTGGACGGCATTGCTCGTGCTGCCGCGCACGCGATTGCGGGATCCAATTACCAATGCGCCAGTTCGGGATTCCGCAGGCGTCGAGCAGTATGGGAATCTATATGGTATGTTGCTCGATTACGTCGTCTTCGCGGTGCTAATTTTTTATGTGCTGACGATCGCCGGCGTGTTTGTGCTCAGACGTACTCGCCCGCAGGCGGAACGGCCGTATCGCGCGTTCGGTTATCCACTGCTGCCGGGATTCTATATCGTCGCGGCCACAGTGATTCTGCTCGTGCTGGCTGTTTACCGCACCCAAACTTCATGGCCCGGGCTGCTGCTCGTGCTCGCCGGTGTGCCAATTTATTTCCTCTGGAGAAAATCACGTCCGGCTTGACTTGCGGGGCTCGTTTTAGCAAAACCAAAACCAACTCAACCATGAATTTATTTCGACGAAAAAGCGTCACGGATCTGCAGGCTGAGGCGCTCACCGACCACAGCCTTAACCGCGCACTTGGCGCGGTGAATCTTACTGCGCTCGGGATAGGCGCGATCATTGGCACCGGCATCTTCGTGCTCACTGGCACGGTCGCGGCGCAGAATGCCGGACCAGCTGTCGTGCTCTCATTCGTGCTCGCGGGCGTGGCATCGGTGTTCGCTGCGTTATGCTACAGCGAGTTCGCGGCGCTCGTGCCGATGGCCGGCAGCGCTTACACGTATGGCTACGCCACGCTGGGCGAAATTTTCGCGTGGATTATCGGCTGGGACTTAATCCTTGAATATGCCGTGGGCGCCATCACTGTGTCCATCGGCTGGTCAGGCTATGTCGTGTCGTTCCTCCACGATTTCGGCATCAACCTTCCGCCGGCGCTCTCGGCTGCGCGTGGTACCGATTTGATTAATATCCCCGCCGCTCTCGCACCCTTGGTGAATGCAAAGGTTGGATGGGTGGTGAGCAGCGCATCTTTGCTAGATCAAATCAAAACCGCGGGAACCGACCCGACGGCGCTCAGCCACGTGACCACAATTTTTAATCTTCCAGCAGTGTTCATCATTTTTGCGGTCACGACGCTGCTTGTCGTTGGCATCAAGGAGTCGGCGAATTTCAATAACCTGATCGTTCTGGTTAAGGTTGCGGTGGTGCTGCTGTTCATCCTGGGCGCCGCTTACGCCATCAAGACAGCGAACTGGCATCCGTTCATACCTGCGAACACCGGTCAGTCCGGTCATTTCGGCTGGAGCGGTGTGATGACCGGCGCTGGGATTGTGTTCTTCGCCTACATCGGCTTCGACGCAGTAAGCACTGCGGCACAGGAGGCAAAGAACCCGCAGCGCGATATGCCGATCGCGATTATCGGCTCACTCCTTATATGCACCGTGCTTTACATCCTTGTCTCTGCAATTGCGACGGGCGTTGTGCCCTATGGCATGCTCGATGTACCCGATCCGATCGCAGTGGCGGCCGACCGCGCAGGGATGGGCTGGATGGGAAGCTTGATCAAATTCGGCGCGATAGCCGGTTTGTCGTCGGTCATTCTCGTGCTGTTGCTGGGCCAGTCGCGCGTATTTTACAGTATGGCGCGCGATGGTCTATTGCCGCCGTTCGTAAGCCGCGTTCATCCCCGTTTCCGCACCCCGTGGCTGACGTCGATTGTGACTGGCTTGGGTGTAGCGATTTTTTCTGCTGTCTTCAGCGTGCGCGAGGCGGGCAGCCTCTGTTCCATCGGCACGTTGCTCGCGTTTGTCATCGTCTCAGTCGGAATTCTCGTGCTGCGTGTGCGCGAGCCGAATCTGCCGCGCAAATTCAAAACGCCTGCGGTCTGGTTTGTTGCCCCGGCGGGCGCGCTCTCCGCGCTCGCGCTAATGGCCGCGCTTCCGTGGCCGACATGGCGACGCTTGCTGGTCTGGTTTGTCATCGGCATTGTGATCTACTTCTTTTACGGCGTCCGCCGCAGCAATCTCGCCCAGCCGCCGCGCGTTTAGCCGAAAAGATTAGCCACGCGCGCTCTTGATCGACGAGCGCGTCCAGCTACTTTCGCCAAATCCGCGCGATGGGCTCGCCGGGCCGAAGCCGAGAAGCGTCTCCGTGTGTTTGCGCAACGTCTCGCTGCCAGCCGTATCGATAAAGCTACGCCGGGCGGCCGCAATTTCGGACAACGAAAGATCCATGGCGCGAAGAATTTCTCGCTCTTTAGCGCTTAATTGCTTGCGCTCTTCATTTCTCAGCGCGCGATTCTGGAATTGCGAGATCGTTTCGGCCAGGGCGTCGCCTTTCGATGCTCGAAATAAATCGAGAAGCCGTTGAAAACTGAGATGAAGTGGAATCGTGGCCAGATTGACATCTCCATAGTCGACGAAACTGTCGCGTGGCATCGTTACTTCATTGGATGTGGCGATGGAATTCCAAACATCCGCCGGTTGATAGTACCCAATCTCGACATGATAAGCGCCGTCCGCTCGCGAAACTGCGATGGAACAATTGCCCGACATCGGTTCGACGGCCACGCTGTCTTCTTCGACACCGTCCGCACGATATACGCGGAGATGAGCCTGGCGATCCACCGGCACCGTTTTCGCAAAGACTGCCGGCCAGTCGATACTCCAATAAGTGAAGATTGTTCGAGGGTCGCGTGCGATCGCAAACAGGCTCGGCGCGCCATGAACCCGCGGGAGCCCGACCCCCTCGCCGAACTCGCTAACAACTCTTTCCTGCTCATTATCCGAGTGAACAATCGGTTCGCTCGAAACACGGAAACCACCCGCGAATTTCGATTTGGGCTCGCGCTGGGTTGGATTTTTACTCGCCATGGTGATTCCGATTCGCAACTTGGCGCAAGTCAGCGAAAGACAAAAGTGAATCTTGGGCCACTGAACAAAGTTTCAGCCATGAATGGACCAGCCTTTGCCAAAGCTACTCCGAAAGTTCTTCGCGAGCAGGCAGCGCGGCAAGCGAACAAAACGAATCACCAGATGGTTGGGCCATTCCTGGAACTGGCGAGAACAGGCACGCCTGCCTCTACAGCACTGTGAAACTGTACATCATCGTAAATCCAGTCGCGGGATCAGTCGGCGATATCCAGCTTCGGCTGGAGCAACTTCACCGGCTTAATGCAAAGGAGGTGCGCGTCACGCAACACGCGGGAGAAGCCGAGACTCTGGCGCGGGCGGCGATTCGCGCTGGATCCGATTACGTTATTGCCGTCGGCGGCGACGGCACGTTGAACGAAGTCATCAACGGAATCGTGACCTCGGGTCGGGCGAGCCAGGTTTGCGTGGGAATGTTGCCACTCGGCACGGCAAATGATTTTGCTCGATCGATTGGGCTCATTGGGGATGTCGACGCCAACATCGATATCTTGCGCACCAAAACAACTGCCGCGATCGATCTTGTCCGCATGACCAGTGGACGCAGACGTTACTTCGTAAATGTTTCCGCCGGCGGCTTCAGCGGGGTTGTGAATGAGAAATTAACTTCTGAAGTCAAAGCATCCTGGGGTCCGCTTGCATATCTGCGCTCTGCCGCGGCGGCCTTGCCGGAATTGCAAGCCTACCGCACGACAATGATTTTCGACGATACAGAGGAGCTGGTGATCAACCTTTACAATGTCGTCGTCGCGAATGGACGATTTGCTGGTGGCGGCCTGCCGATCGCGCCTCAGGCGAATCTGAGCGATGGATTGCTCGATGTTGTGCTCGTACCGCAACGTCCGGCAGGAGAAATGGCGCTGCTGGCCGCGCAGATGCTATTGGGCAAGCACATCTCCAGCGGTGCCGTTCCTTTCCGCCGTGTAAAAAAGATTTCAGTCCTGTCGCGCCCCGGAATGTGGTTCAACGCGGATGGCGAAACGGTCGGAAATGAGCCGGCTGTCTTCCAAATTATCCCTCACGCGTTAGAGTTCGTGATTAGCAAGTGATGCAGACGAAAGTCATCGATATCAATGAATTGACGCAACGCGCAAAGGAGTTGCGTGCGGCCGGAAAAAAACTCGTCGCCACGAATGGTTGTTTTGATTTGCTGCATGTGGGTCACGTGCGCTACTTGCAAGCTGCACGCGGGCTTGGTGATGCCTTAGTTATCGGGTTAAACGGAGATCATTCAGTTCGTGAGCTGAAGGGAAGTGGACGTCCGATCAATAACGAGAGAGACCGCGCTGAGGTGCTCGCAGGCTTGGAATGCGTCGATTTCGTGACTATTTTTCCAGAGGTGCGCGCGACCCAGTTCATTCTGGCTGCTCAGCCGGCAATTTATGCAAAGGGAGGCGATTACACATCAGAAACTCTCAACGCGGAGGAGCGCGCGGCGTTGCAAAAACTGGGCGCAGAAATTCGCATCATCCCATTCGAAAAAGCTTACTCCACATCGCTCTTGCTCGAACAACTGCGAAAACCCGGAAGATGAGACGCGTTCCACTTGGCATTCTTGGATCTGGAAAGGGAAGCAATTGCCGCGCAATTCTCGAGAACATTAGAAGGAGCGCCCTGGCGGCGGAGGTCCGGGTGGTGATCTCAGATGTATTCGACGCGCCGATCCTCGATATTGCGCGCGAATTTTTGATCCCAAATGCTTACTTGCCGCCAGGCGGGTTTCGCACGCGTTTAGAGCCGCAAGCCGAGGTCGATCTTGTACGAATGCTTCGCGACGCAAGGGTTGAACTGGTAGCTCTCGCCGGTTTCATGCGCGTTCTTAAAGCACCGATGCTGAATGCGTTTCCGCGGCGCATTATAAACATTCATCCATCGCTTCTACCAAAATTTCCGGGACTCGAAGCGTGGCGACAGGCGCTGGAGGCCGGAGAAAAGGTGACCGGATGCACCGTCCACTATGTGGATGAAGAGATTGATCATGGCGATGTGATCGCGCAACGTGAAGTGCCGATTTTGCCTGACGATACCCCTGAAAAACTGCATGCTCGGATTCAAATTGCTGAGCACGAATTGTATCCTGCGGTGATCGGGCAGGTCTGCCGGCAATTGTCCAGCGCCTGAATCTGTTGTATTCCGGCGCGAAGTTGGCAACTTGCCGCTTTCTGAGAAGCGCCGGCCACAACAAGGGTCACTAAATTTCTTCCGCTTTTTGGTCGCGCTCGAGAAGATCGTGCATCGCCTGGACTGGCGTTTTTCCCTCGTAAAGCAAGGCGTAAACTTCGTCAGTGATCGGCGTATCGAGGTTCAGCTTTCGCGCGCATGCGTAAGCGCTCTCTGTCGTGGGAATTCCTTCCGCGACCATTTGCATCGCGGAAGTAATTTGCTCGATTGTTTGCCCGCGCCCGAGATATTCGCCCACCCGCCGATTACGGCTGTGCTTACTAAAACAGGTCGCAATTAAGTCGCCAGCGCCGCTCAAGCCGTAGAACGTCTGGAGATTTCCACCCATCGCTGTTCCGAGCCGAATCAGCTCCGCGAGCGAGCGAGTCACCAATGCCGCTTTAGTGTTATCTCCCAAGCCAAGGCCGTCACTCGTGCCGGCGGCGATGGCGAAAACATTTTTCAATGCCCCCCCCAGCTCCACACTGGTGACGTCGTTATTCGTATAGATTCGAAAACGCGAACTGCCGAGAAAACTTTGCAGTTCTGCGACGCATTCGGGATCCTGGCAGGCTATCACCGTTGCGGTTGGCACATTGCGCACCACTTCGGCGGCAAGATTCGGTCCCGATAAAACTGCCACTTTATGCTCCGGGAAAATCTCAGCGATGATCTCGCTCATGCGCATCCCGGTACCGTGCTCGATTCCTTTTGTGCAACTGAGGAATACAGCTTGATCGTTGCCGAGCGCTCCCTGCAGGCGCATTGCGATCGGACGCAAGGCGGTCGATGGCGTCACAAAAACGGCCAGATCGGCATCCGCGCAATCGCCCAGTTCGTGTGTGATCTTTACCGAATCCGGTAGCTTCAATCCCGGGATATAGTCGCTGTTTTCGCGTGTCTTTAGCATGCGCTCGACCCGTCCCGCGTTGTTCCCCCAAAGATATATTTGTCGCCCGTCTTTTCCCCATAACCACGCCAAAGCTGTTCCCCAGCTACCCGCTCCAACGATGGTGATTTTGTCGATCCTCTTCACTTTCGCTTGAATCGCGGTTCGGTACCGCGCAGGAGACGAGAGAGATTCGAACGGTGACGGAAAATCACAACCACTGCCAGACAAAGGGTGAAATAGAACAGGGCCATTCCGTTGGTATGCCTCGCATGCGTCAGGGCAAGTACCGTCAGCGGCAATAGCACTGCGGTTGTAATCGACGCGATGGAAACATAGCGCGTCACCTCAAATGTAATTACCCAGACTGCGACGCCGATTGCTGCGGCCAAAGGCATCAAGCCGAAGAGCGCCCCAGCGAAGGTGGCAACTCCTTTCCCTCCCTTGAACCCAAGCCAAACCGGAAATACGTGTCCCAAAATGCAACAAGTCGCTCCGACTATTCCATATATCTGGGTAGTGATCATTTCGGTCCCAACGTACCGACCTAAGAGGACGGAGGCGCAAACGGCTAGCGTCCCCTTTGCAAAATCCACGACAAAAACAAAATAGCCATAACGCCGGCCGAGCGTTCGTGTGACATTGGTTGCCCCTATATTCCCGCTTCCGACCTTCCGGATATCCGTCCCAGCAATGCGACCCGCAAGGTATCCGGCGGGAATCGATCCGAGCAGGTAACCTAGAAGAGCGACCGCAGCGAACGATAGCATCGCACTTTAGCTTGGAGCGGCAGTTGCTCTGGTCAGAGAGATTTGATCGTTGCCATGCGTTCTACCTTGTTGTAAATAGTTCTTACTTAGCCAGATAGATATTATTGCAATATCAGCAGGGGTGATCCCACTAATCCGAGCGGCCTGGCCCAGCGACGTGGGACGAATTGTCGCCAGCTTCTGACGCGTCTCGGAACGCAAGCCGGAGAGCTTCCCGTAGTCTAGGCCGTCCGGGATGGGCTGAGAATGTTGACGGGCAATCGTTCGATTTTGGCTTGCTTGGCGCGCCGCGTAACCCTCGTACTTCCAATCTGTTTCGACTAACTCCCAAATTTCGGTAGGCGCCAGGCTCCGTAATTCTTCCGGTAGGTTCTGGACCGTGAAATCGGGCCTCTTTAGCAGTTGGCAGATGGGCGTACCCTGAAGCTTTGTCTCGATTGCGACCTGGCGTAGCTGGCTCAGGACATGTAGTTTCCGCTGAAACAGCGTCCAGCGCCGGCTGGATATTAGCCCTCCGTCGAACGCCAGCTTCATCAATCGTTGATCGGCGTTGTCTTGCCGCAGGAACAAGCGGTCCTCGGCACGGCTCGTAAACATTCGATACGGTTCTTCGGTGCCCTTGGTCACAAGATCGTCGATTAGAACTCCAATGTACGCCTGATTCCTGTCCAAGACAATTGGCGAGCGCCCCTGCACTTTCAACCCGGCATTCGCTCCGGCAATGAGACCTTGTGCAGCAGCCTCTTCGTAACCTGAGGTGCCATTCACCTGGCCGGCAAAGTAGAGCCCGCTAATCAGCCTCGTCTCCAAAGTGGGAAAAAGCTGAGTTGGCGAGAAAAAATCATATTCAACGGCATAACCTGGGCGCATAATTTCAGCTTGTTCCAACGCCGGAATCGAATGCACGAACTCCAGTTGCACGTCATATGGCAGACTCGTTGAGATTCCGTTTACATAGTATTCCCGGGTATGCCTACCTTCAGGCTCTAAGAATAGCTGGTGAGAAGATTTATCCGCAAATTTGACGACTTTGTCCTCAATCGATGGGCAGTAGCGCGGTCCGATTCCCTGTATCCGGCCGGAATATAGGGGCGACCGGTGTAGGTTAGCTCGGATAATGCCATGAGTTTGCGGCGTGGTATGGGTAATCCAACAAGGGAGTTGTTCCACGTGGAACTCACAGCGCTGATTGAAATTTAGACTAAAAATATCATTTGTGGATTCTTCAATCTCGGCGAAAAAGGCGAATCGCGGCGGGGGCTCGTCTCCCAGCTGAACTTCGCATCGCGAAAAATCAATCGAGCGACTATTGATGCGGCAAGGCGTGCCGGTCTTAAATCTTCCTACGGCGAACCCGAGTTGGCGGAGATTCTCGCTCAACGCAGAGCTCGCATCTGCCATGCGTCCGCCAGGTTTGCTCTTTTCACCCACATGCAACAGCCCGCGCAAAAATGTCCCGGCGGTAATTACAATGCTATTCGCGGCAATTCTGAAACCGCAATCGGTCTCCACTCCGACCACCTTTTCCGCGTCTGCTAATATCTTCACGACAGTTGCTTGCTTCAGATCCAAGTTTTCGGTACCCTCCAAAACCGCTTTCATGCGAAATTGATAGGCTTTCTTGTCGCATTGAGCCCGTGGCGCACGGACGGAAGGACCTTTAGTCCGGTTAAGCATGCGAAACTGAATTCCAGTAGCGTCTGTGTTCAGCCCCATCGCACCGCCCAAGGCATCGATTTCACGGACAATGTGACCCTTCGCCAAACCTCCGATCGCCGGGTTGCACGACATTTGGCCAATCGTATCCAAATTCTGAGTCAACATTAGGGTCCGGCATCCGATGCGGGCGGCCGCCAATGCCGCCTCAATTCCCGCATGGCCGCTTCCGATCACCATTACGTCGTATTCTTTCAGCCTGTGCATTCCGAGCGATGTCCTAATAGCTTAATAATAAATCACTTACGTCGATGATATTCCTTGTTTTACATTAGCCTGCGGATGGTCTGCTTGGCTCTCTGGCATCACCGCTGCGTGGGATGTCTGGATTGCCCGATACGCGGCGCGGCCCAAAATGAGCATCAGCAACGCCGTTGTAACAAAGGCTCCTCCCCAAGTCCAGTACTCAATCATTCGCGGCTGACTTCTACCGCGCATCAACTTAAGTCCCATTTGGCCCAGAGTGCCGACGTAAACATACAAAAAGAGCCCTGGAGCTCGGCCAATTGAGGCCCAAAGCATGTAGGTACCAAACCGAATTCGCGTCAGACCATAAAGGTAATTTAGCAGGCTCGTGGGGAAAAGTGGATGCAATTGGCTCAATAGAATGATCTTCCAGCTCTCACGCTCCACGGCTGGCCCCAAAGCGCGCAGAGTTGGATTCTGCGAAAGCTTCCGCTGGAACCATTGCCGAGCGACCCAGCGGCTCGAAGTAAACGAAATTGCTGCGCCAATCATGTTACCCGTGAATACAATGAGCAATCCCCACCAGAGGCCGAAGAAGAATCCGCCGCCAACGGCGAGCACCCCGCCAGGAAGTAACAGGATATTACAAGCGGCAAAGAGCAGCGGATAGCAAACTGCGCCCCACGCGCCCCAGCTCATCACACGCCCTTGCAGCGCCTCGATAAAATCGACAACCGAAAAAAACTGCGAAAGCACAGCAATCAGCACGATCACCATCAATAGCGCTCCGAGCTGCCAGCAAATTGCACGGCTGACCTGGGACATCCCGAGATTCTGCGCGCGTCACAGGCTTCACGCAAATTTTGCCAGCTTCGTGGTGACTACGTAATGCAGTAATTAGCGTGATCAAACAGTTGCTGGAAAAATGCTCGAGCGCAACGAAAAATGATCTTCTCCGCGATGCGCACTTACGCGCCTGCGGTCGCTCAACTTGCAAGCCGCTTGGGAACCTCGTTGCTCGACTGAACCGTGGCGACCTGCGCACTCCGCCGGCGTGGAATGCCGAGGCTGTCAAAAATTATCCGCGTGGCGTCGGAGCGATTGAGCGTGTAGAAGTGAATGCCGGCCACGTTGTTATCCAAAAGATCGTGACATTGTTCCAAGGCGAAATGAACGCCCACGCGCTGGACCCCTTCAGGATCATTTTCGCATCGTTGCAGCGCACGCAGAAGCCTGGCCGGAAAGTGCGCGCCTCCCGCCAGCTCCGCGATGCGTTTGAACCCCTTTATGGAGGTGACAGGCATGATGCCGGCGATAATGGGAATATGGATCCCAACCAGCGCACAACGTTCGCGGAAATCGAAGAAGTCCCGATTATCGAAAAATAGTTGCGTGACGAGGTAGTCGGCGCCGGCGTCCACCTTTGCTTTGAGATGTTCCATTTCCACTAGTCGATTCGGCGTCGCGGGATGTCCTTCGGGGAACCCGGCCACACCGATCCCGAAACCGCGGCGATCTGGATGCGCGCCCGATTCGTTAAATTGGCGAATAAACTTAACCAGATCGATCGCATGTTGAAACGAATCGCGCGATTTATCGTAGGGAAAGTCGCGTGGCCGATCGCCCCCGAGCGCGAGGACATTTCCAATCGCCGACCTGGCGTATCGAAGCAAGATCGCTTCGATCTCCTCTTCGTTGTGGCAGACGCACGTTAGGTGAGGGATCGGGTCTAGTTTCGTTGTGTGTTGAATGCGCTCGACCAGATCGTGGGTTAAATCCCGCGTTGAACCACCGGCACCATAAGTGACGCTGACAAAGTGCGGCATGTACGATTCCAGATCGCGAATCGTTTGGTAGAGAACATCGGCCGCCGGCGGCGTTTTCGGAGGAAAGAACTCGAATGAAAACGTGGGAGAATCCCCCCGCATGATGTCCGTGATATGCATTTACCCGGTGAGATAGCTCCGCAATCTCGCTTTGATGTACCGCTTTCCCCAAGCTATGAGTCCTTTATTATGCGCCTGCAGCCTCGCTCGCAAATCTCTCGTCAAGCCAAACATAGAAGTGATAATCTGCGAGGGAACGCAAAAAATATACGTAACAGCACCTCGGCCGATCTCTCATCTCATGGGGTGATTCAAAAGCTTACCTTCGTTCGAGTCAGGACTTTTGGTCAAATGCCGAGCGGATTTTCGACCATGAAAGCTCGGGTCTAAGCCTCGAAAAGCCTGTGCCAGCTTGGCGTTTAACTTTTCGGACCGGCACGCCGCGAATATGCCCATCGCGCCATCGCCACGAAACGACGCGGTGTTCTGGTTCATCAAGCAATTCCACAGGAGATGCGTTTAGTGTCGTGCAGCATTTGGATCAAATTAGGGCACAATCGCGCACGCCGGTCACCGCGGCGTCGTATTTAGAGATCTGTATTCCGCTTTGTTAAATCAAGCCACAGGAAGAAGCCAACAAGTTCGAATAACCTCGAATAAGTTTCGTCTCCCTTAAGGGGACCATGATTTATCGGTGCCAATGGAAATGTTACCAACACTTCATTTCGTCGAGCGATTACGCTAGCGATTGAAGCGGCCGATAAGCGTTATTCGCACGAAGGAGGAGAAGAGAACGTCAACCAAATTCCCAAATCATTATTCCGGAATGTGAAAAACTTCCTTTACCCGCCCGATTGACCGCTTCTTTCACTGGAGCTAAAGAAAATGCCGCCCGATGCAATAGCTTCTACGGCCGCTAAGATTGAGAAGTTGCCATCCGGGCAGCACGATCACGATAGTCTCTTTGAACATGTCGCTTGGGTTTATGTGTTATGCCGGGAGCATCTCTTCCGGGACGATACCCAGCGGATAATTGCGGCGCTTTGGCCCGAGGGGCCACCAAGTCCGGGCACACGGCTTATCGAGCTTGGCTGTGGACCGGGATTCTACTCCTGCCGGCTGGCAGAACGGTTCCCTGACATATCGGTTACTGGAGTCGATCGTTCCGAAAGCCAGCTCCGCCGGGCTCGAGAGCGAGCTGCCGCGCTGGGGCTGAAGAATTGCCACTTTAGACGAATCAACGCTCTTGATCTTTCGTGCGTTGATGCAGAATTCAATATCGTTCTCGCTTCCCGGCTGTTCACTATCTTGCCGGAACAAAATCGCGCTGTCGCGGAAATGTACCGCGTCCTGAAACCCGGAGGACGCTGTTTCATCGCCGAACCGCGCCACGCCTTTCGGGCATCGATTCCCCTTTTTGCCATGTGGCTGCTGGCTGGGTTAAATCGATCGCGAAACGGTTACCGTGAGCCGCACACAGCGAGAGTATTTTCAGCTTACGCGTTCGAGAATCTCTTTCCGGCACAACCATGGAAAAAGATTAGCACGTGGCAGCAAGGGCGTTATCAATACGCGCTCTGTGAAAAAGCTTAAAGTTGCAGCCAGCGCAGCGCGATGAAGACGATTCATCGAGTCCTTAAGCCAGACACGCGAGCAGAGATCGCCGGCGACCTCTGTGCACTGGCGGTGATGACCAAGGCGCCACGAGCGGGAGAAGTAAAAACGCGCCTCGTCCCGCCCCTCACGGAAGATGAAGCCGCCCAACTTAATGGCTCGTTTCTGCGTGACACAACAGCTGCGATTTCCGCCGCGGCTACCAAGCGAATCGCCTGTGGTGTCGCCGTTTACACTCCTCCAGACGCCGAAGCTGATTACAAAAATATTTTGCCAGAAGAGTTCTTTCTCGTCCCGCAGCGCGGCGACCGTTTCGGCGATCGTTTAATTTTCGCAGCTAAAGATTTGTTCAAAGCCGGGTTCGCTTCCATTTGTCTGATTAACTCCGATAGCCCGACCGTTCCGGCCGAAAACTTTTCGCAAGCGATAGAACTCCTGCGCTTATCTGGAGATCGCGTGGTCCTCGGTCCGTCCGATGACGGCGGCTATTATTTGATTGGGCTCAAATCATTGCATCGCGAGTTATTCGAGCAAATCGACTGGAGTACGGAACGCGTTTTGGAACAGACCAGACAGCGCGCAGCCGAAATTGATGCAGAAGTGAAATTGTTGCCAGCAGGCTACGATGTCGATGATCGCGCGACATTGCGGCGACTGTGCGATGAATTACTTGGTAAGAACTCGCGAGATGGCCTCGCGCCGAATACGCGGAAATTCCTGACCGAGATTATCGAGCGCGAAGGCCGTGACCGCATTTGGCCGCTGTAGGGCGGACGCT
>WNFY01002186.1_pt1 | contig 23506 bp, 17 predicted proteins | sample 5400091 | NCBI WGS metagenome assembly WNFY01 (sample SAMN13153364, study PRJNA577476) | soil metagenome | isolation source: 60 cm soil or saprolite under grassland replicate 1 | place: USA:California | collected 2016-06-15 | reverse complement strand
GCTCGGGCTTGCGATGTTCGTCTTCCAGGGTTCCTTCAGCGGAGCCTGGCTCGCCTTCGTCGGCTGGTTCCTGCTCCAGGGCGCGAGGGCGGAGGCCCGCTACGTCGCGACCGAGCAGGCGCTGGAGGGGTTGCGGGTTCGCGACCTGATGGTGCGCGATCCCGTCACCGTGGACGCGGACTCCACGATCGGCCGCTTCATGGACGACGTCGCCTGGTCGCAGCGGTTCACCACCTATCCGGTTCTCGAGGGAGCCAAGCCGATCGGCCTGCTCGCCTTCGCATCGGTCGCCGCGGTACCGCGCTCCGATTGGGACACGCGACGCGTGCGGTACACGATGATCTCGCTCGACCGAGTCCCGCGGCTCACCGAAGACGAGAAGGCCGTGGATGCTCTGGTGGATCTTTCCGCGCCCACAGCAAATCGTGGGCTCGTGGTCGACAACGGACACCTGGTCGGGCTCCTGTCGATCACCGACCTCGCCCGAGCGCTCGAAGTCGGCCGGCGGCGGGCAAAGCAAATGGCTCCTCGCGGTGTGTAGCTAGACCGCGTTAGCAGGCTCCGCCTCGACAGCGGGGTGCTCGGGAAGCGGCAACTGCGCGACCAGCGTCGTTCCTCCGCCCGAGGGGCTGTCGAGCGTCATCGTCCCGCCGAACGCCTCGATTCTGTCCTTCAGCCCTACAAGACCCGAGCCGCAAGCTGGGTCTGCCCCGCCCACGCCGTCGTCTCGAACACAGACACAGACGCGGCCGTCGCGTAGTTCGGCGGTCACGTCGATGCGAGATGCCTCGGCGTGCTTTGCGGTGTTCGTCAGCGTCTCTGCGACGAAGTAATACGCGGCAACTTCGACCGATTCAGAGATTCCCCCTGGGAGTCGCGCATCGAGCACCACCGGGACATGCGAACGTCGTGCGAGAGTGCTCAGCGCTGCAGCGAGGCCGCCGCGGGACAGGGCGGCAGGGTGCAGTCCGGAAGCGATTGTGCGCAGTTCCTCAAGCACCCCATTGAGGTCGACCACAAGGCTTCGAAGCTCGGCGTCGAGACCAGCGGTCTGTGCGGCCTGAGACTGCGCGAGCGTCCCAGCCTTAAGAGCGAGCACGACAATCCGCTGCTGCGCCCCATCGTGGAGGTCGCGCATGATCCGCCGACGCGCCTCGTCGGCAGCGCTGATGATGCGCACGCGCGAGGCTTCCAGCTCCGACCACGCCTGCACGTTCGCGATCGCACTTGCGACCAGCGCGGCGAAGTCCGCGAGACGCGCCTCCGTGTCCGGGGCTAGTCGCCGGTGCATTGAGTGGACGACAAGCAACCCCCACACCCGTTCTCGAAGCTGGACGGGTGCACCCACGGCCGACCGAACACCGGCTTCGCGGGCCCGGCGTACGTGCTCCCCGCCGGTGGCCTTCGTGTAATCGTCGATGCGTGCGGGCCGCCCGGTGCCCAAGGCCAAGGCGATGGCGTTGTGCCCGTCCGTGGACGTTCGGTCCCCGGGCAAATCGACCTGTGCGTCTGCCTCGGCGAAAACCGCCAGGAGGGTGGCAGTCTTGTCGGCTTCGTAGCGCACAAGACCTGCAGCGTCGACGCCCATGAGCGAACGGACTTCGTCAACGACCGCGTCACTCGTAACAACTCTAACGGCGGACTGGACCTGCCCAGGTCGCTCGCCTGCGCGAGCGCCCTCTTGCCTGAGCGGCAGGCCCAAGCGTTCAGGTTGCTGTTGGACCGCATCGTTTGCCGGGGCGGCTAGGTCGGTCTCCGGGCCGCGACACCCGACGATGCGAGAACTTCTAGTTGGCTCCGCAGACGACGAGCGGGAGTACGAATGAGAGTACGGGCTTGTCTCTGTGATCCGCGTTTCGTTGCGATTCGATGCAGACTCAGTTCACTGTCGTTGCAGCTACTTTCAGTACGCCGCGACTCGCAGCAGGAGTTCGTGCCGGACTTTTAATCCCAAGGTCGCAGGTTCGAATCCTGCCCGGCCCATCAGGAAGGAAGCTGCTGATAGCGCGGTTTGAATATCCCCGCGCTGCGACCATGGATCGTGCAGTGGCCGTGCTGGGGATGGCGAAGCGGCAGCTCGCCGTGAATCTCGTACTGGTTGCGTCCCCCGTCGCGGACTTGGTCAGATAGCCGGCCTGCTCTAGCGACGAGCAACAAGCGACAAACGGCGCCGGACGATGCGGCTGGCATCGGTCCGGTGTCACCGCTTGTTACTCCCTACAGGGCGCAGTAGGGTCGCCGAGTTCCCTCTCTAACCCGGGAAGGAGATCAAGACCCCTCTAAGTCCGAAGGGAGACATCATGAGTGATGGCTCAGCAGCGGGGACCGTAGTTCTCGTTCACGGCGGTTTCGTGGACGGCTCCGGCTGGCAGGGCGTTTACGACCAGCTGAAGAAGGACGGTTACAGCGTCGCCGTTGTCCAGAATCCGACGCTTTCGCTCGAAGGCGACGCCGACGCGACAAGGCGTGTCATCGACGCGCAAAGCGAGCCCGTGATTCTCGTTGGCCACTCCTACGGCGGAGCGGTGATCACCGAGGCGGGTACCGATCCCAACGTGAAAGCGCTCGTCTACATCGCGGCCTTCATGCCGGACGCGGGGGAGTCGGTGCAAACACTCATCGCCGACCTGCCGCCCGAAACAGGGCCGCCGATTCTGCCGCCGCAGGACGGCTTTTTGTTGCTCGACCGAGCCAAGTTCCATCAGGCGTTCGCAGGGGACGTGGACACCGAACTGGCCGAGTTCATGGCTGACTCGCAGGTCCCGTGGGGCCTTGACGCTGCTGGCGGCACGATCAGCGATCCCGCCTGGCGAACCAAGCCAAGCTGGTATCTGGTCACAACCGATGACCGGATGATTCCCCCATCGCTACAGCGCGAGATGTCCGAGCGCGCCGGTTCGACGGTTGTTGAGACCCCGGGCAGCCACTCGATCTATGTGTCACAGCCCGCCGTTGTGGCTGACCTCGTCGAGAGGGCTGCTTCCGAGGTGGCATCACCGGCGATGGCCTAGAGCCGAGCTTCACCGGCCCGCCGCCAACGAGGTGAGGACGGCGGGCCGGCCGCGCTGGGTTCACGATCGCCACATCCAGGAGCACGCACTCGCGGGGCTCGTCGAGCGCGGATGTGCGCCCGAGCTAGCACTTGAAATCGTCCGCTGACCGATCCGTGAATCGTTGGCCATTGCGGCAACACGCGGGAGCACCGATTGAGTACGGGCTTGCATCCACCGCCCCCAGCTCGTTGCAGCTTGCTGCACTAGCGACCCGAGCTTGTTTCAGCCTATCTCCGCCAACTGCAACACCTCTCGGCGGTTCCGCCCGGACTTCTAATCCCAAGCCGTAGGTTCGAGTCCTACCCGGCCCATCGTCTTCGGGGCGTCAAGCCGCGTCTGCGGGCGTGACGGAAGGAACGGCTTCTGTGCCGGTGTTTGCCTCCGACTCGGCGCGCCCGGGTGCACGGAGGGCGACGAAGATCGCTCCGCCGACCAACGCCACGGCTCCCGCGATGAGGGCGAGGCTGACGCCGTCGACGAAGGCCGAGTTTGCGTGCCCAGCCAGGTCGCCGGCGCCGAGCCGGTGACCGATTGCCTGTGCGGCGCCGAGCGAGCCGCGGGCCTTGTCGGCAAGCGCAGTGGGCAACGCAGCGGTGTGCTGCTCGACCCCCGAGCGGTAGGCAGTGTTGAGAATGCTGCCGAGCACGGCTATCCCGAGAGCGCCGCCGAGCTCGCGTGAGACGTCGTTGATCGCCGAGGCCACGCCCTGCTTCTCTCGCGGCAGCGAGGCGACGATCGCAGTCGTCGCCGGCGAGCCCGACAGGGCCATCCCCGCGCCGAGCGGGAGCAGGCCGGCGAGCAAGTGCCAGTAGGACGCGCCCGTTCCGAGGGTGGAGAGCACGACGAAGCCGGTCGCCATCAGCCCTAGTCCCATCGGGCCCGTCACGCGAACACCGACCCGGCCCGCGATCCTGGGCGCGAAGCGTGACAGGGGAATGACAACGGCCGCCATCGGTAGGAGTGCCACCGCCGCCTGTAGCGGCGAGTACCCGAGGACCAGCTGGAGGTATGGCAACACAAGGAAGAGGAACCCGAAGAAGGCGAAGAACTGCACGGTGATCGACAACGAACCGGCTCCAAAGCCGCGCCGCAGGAAGTTCCGCGGATCGAGCATCGGCTCGCGCCGGTTCAGCTCCCAGGCGATGAAGAGGCCGACGCCGGCGAAGCCGCCGACGAGTGCCGCCAGCGTCAGGGGATCGCCCCAACCGCGGTCCGGGCCTTCGATCGTGCCGAACACGATTGCCGCCAGCCCGAGGACCGAGATGAGCGTGCCGATCGGGTCGAGTCGCGGCGGACGCGACTCACGGGTCGCGGGAACGACCAGCAGCGTTCCTGCCAGCGCCACCGCGGCGAGCACCACGTTGAGCGCGAAGATCGACGACCAGGAGAAGAAGTGCAGCAAAATGCCCGACGTGAGGAGGCCGATCACGGCGCCGCCGGCTGCGACTCCGACCCAGGTTCCGACGGCCTTGCCGCGCTCCTCGGGCGGAAAGATCGTCGTGATTACCGAGAGCGTGACGGGCATGATCAGAGCAGCCGCCACGCCCAGGACTGCGCGAATCGCGATCAGCGTCCCCGGCGAATCGACGAACAGCGCCGCCAACGAGGCAGCGCCGAACAGAGCCAGCCCGACCGCGAGCAAGGGCTTCCGGCCGAAGCGGTCGCCGATCGCGCCTGCGGGCAGGAGCAGCGCCGCGAAGACGATCGCGTACGCGTCGACGATCCACTCGAGCTCAGTCTGCGACGCGCCGGTGTCCCGGGCGATCCCTGGCAGGGCGACGTTGAGGCTGGCGACTGCCGCCACGACCATCATCAGGGCAAGGCACATGACCCGCAAGACCGCTGCGCGCCGTTGTGCCTCGCTCCTGATGGGGGACTTCATCGCTGCTCCTAGTTAGCTGATCGGGCCCAGGGCCGCCGGAGCCTCGACCCGGTTTGCCCGTTCGGCCCCCTCGGCCGCAGGCTCGAGCCGCGGCAGCCATTCCAACCACGACGGCAGGTACCAGTTCCAGTCGCCGAGCAGCTTCATCGACGCCGGCAGCAGCACGGCGCGGATGATCGTCGCGTCGATCAAGACCGCCGCTGCCAGTCCGATGCCCATCTCCTTCATGTCGAGGATCGGCATCAGCGCGAACACGGCGAACACGCCGACCATCACGAGCGCGGCGCTCGTCACGACGCCCGCAGTCGCGCTGATCCCGTGCTCGACCGCTTCCCCGGTCGACAGCCCGCGGTCGTGGGCCTCTCGCACCCGGGTCAGGATGAAGACGTGGTAGTCCATCGAGAGCCCGAAGAGGATCACGAACAGGAAGATCGGCAGCCAGTAGGCGATGCCGCCGTTCGAGGTGAAGTCGAACACGCCCTCGCCCCAGCCGTACTGGAAGATCGCGATCAGCACGCCGTATGCCGCCGCGACCGACAGCAGGTTGAGCAGGATCGCCTTCAGCGCGATCACGATCGAGCGGAACGAGACGAGAAGCAAGCCGAAGGCGAAGATCAGGACGAACCCGAACACGATCGGCGCCTTGCTCTTCAGCAGCGAGTTCTGATCGACCGACTGGGCCGTGTTGCCGGTGACCGCGAACGTCGCGCCTGGAACCCTCCCGACCGTGGCCGGCAGGATGTCGTCGCGCAACGTCTTCAGGGCCGAGTTCGACGCATCGTCGACACCGGTGCCGACGAGCGGGATCGTCACCCGGGCGACGTCATGAGACGCGCTGATGTCGACTTCGATCGGCTTGCGCGCCTGGCCGCTCGCGAGCGACCGCGTCCTCAGCGCTGCGATCGCCTGCTTTGTCGCGGGCGAATCGGTGTTCGCCTGGATCGCCACGATCGCCGGGGAGACATTGCCGTTCGAGAAGGCGTCCTGAACCCGCTGGATCGTGGGGACCGTCGGTGCGCTCTTGGGCAGCGCCTCCAAGCCGCTCTGGGAGGTGTGCAGATGGAACGTCGGCAGTGCCAGCACGACCAGGAGCCCGACCGCCAGCGCCGCCGCCGTACCGGGATGCGCAAGCGTGGGCTTGAGGATCGCCTTCCAGAGCCGGCTACCGCCCGCATCGTTCCGGAAGCGGTGCACGAACGGAATCCGGCCCTTGTCCACGCGCGGCCCGAGCTTCGACAGGAGCGCCGGGAGCACGGTCAGGGAGCCGAGCATCGCGACCCCGACGACGATCATCGTCGCGATCCCGAACGAGAGATAGGTCTTGTCGCCGGCGAAGAACAGGCCGGCCATGGCGGTCAGCACCGTGAAACCGGAGATGAGCACGGAGCGGCCCGAAGTCGCGGCCGCAGCCGCGAGCGCCGCTGACGCCTCGCGTCCGGCGGCACGCTCCTCGCGCCAGCGTTTGATGTAGAAGAGCGAGTAGTCGACACCGACCGCCAGGCCGATCAACAGGATGACTGCGTTGACGTTCTGGTCGGCGGGAACGAGGTGGCTCGTGATCGCAACCAGGCCGATCGTGCCGAGGACGCCCGACAGGGCGAGCAGGATCGGGATTCCAACCGCGACCAGAGTTCCCAGCACCAGCAAGAGCACCCCGATCGTGATCGGGATCGAACGCTCTCCCGCCAGCTTGAGCTGATCGATGAACAGCTTGTCGAGCGCCTTGTCGGAGCTGACTCCGGCATGGCCCACGAAGAACCCCGGATGACGCGTCCCCACCTTCTCCGTCTTCGCCGAGAGCGCGTCGATGTTGTCCTGGGCCTGATCGGCGTCGCCTTTCATCTCCCACTGAACCATCGCCGCGCGCCGGTCGTCGCTGATCAGGCTCGCCGCGTGCTTGGGGTCATAGGGAGAGTCGAGGTTCTTGATCGCGGGACTCGACTTGACCGACTTGATCACGTCGGCCACCGTCGAGCGGAAGGCCGGGTCGTCGACCGTGCGGCTCGTGCTCTGGACGAGCACGAGCTCCGTCTGCGGGGCCCGCTCCGGGAAGGCCTTCTTGAGGACCTGGTCGGCCTGATGCGACTGGCCGACTCCCGCGTCGTTGATGTCGATCTGCTTGAAGCCGACAACCATGTTGCCGAACGCGAAGAGGACAATGACGCAGGCGAGCCATCCGAACACCGCGATCTTCCAGTGGCGCGCGCTCCAGGCGCCCATCCGGCCGGCGATGTTCATTGCCCGTTGCATTTGCGCCGAAGCCAGATCCGGCATCTTGTGCCGGCTCGGCGGCGGCTCGTCCTGAATGACACGCGACTTCATGGAAGCTCCTCTCGCTTGTGCGGGAAGTGCCCAACTTCGCACCCGCGCACGGAGCGCAGAAGACGGGAGACTTGTGCTTCTAGGGGCGGGTTTCTGGTGTCTTCAGGAGCGGAGGAACGTCAGCACCGCGAGTACGCGCCGCGACTCGCTGCCGGTTGAAGGCAGGCCAAGCTTCCCGAAGATGCTCGAGACGTACTTCTCGACCGCGCGGACGGTGATCACGAGCTTGTCGGCGATCCCCTGGTTCGAGCTCCCGGAAGCCATCAGCTCGAGCACCTCCCGCTCTCGCGGGGTCAATCGAACGAGCGGGTCGTCCGGGCGCTGGCGGGAGACGAGGGTCTGGACGATGATCGGGTCGAGCGCCGATCCGCCCGCCGCGACGCGCCGGACCGCAGCGACGAACTCCTCCACGTCGCCGATCCGGTCCTTGAGCAGGTACCCGACACCCTCCGCGGATCCGGCGAGCAGCTTCAAGGCCAACCCGAGCTCGACGTACTGGGACAGGACGAGCACGCTGACCGACGGATGCTTCGAGCGGATGTCGAGCGCCGCCTGCAACCCTTCGTCGTTGTGCGTCGGCGGTAGCCGGATGTCGACAATCGCCACGTCGGGGTCGTAGCTGCGCACCTTCAGGAGCAGGTCGTCGGCGTTGTCGCACTGCGCGACGACGTCGAAGCCTGCCTCGCCGAGCAGCCGCGCCAGCCCTTCGCGCAGGAGAACGCTGTCCTCCGCGATCGCTACGCGCATGGGATCTCGGCCTGCACCCGCGTTCCTCCACCAAGAGGAGTCCAGACACGGAGCCGCCCGCCGAGCGCTTCGACTCGGTCGGCCAGCCCCCGAAGACCCGAACCGCTCTCCGTGTCCGCACCCCCCACGCCGTTGTCGACGATCTCCACGACGACACCGTCGCTCGTCCTGGCCACCAGCACGGTCGCGCCGCTGGCCTCTGCGTGCTTCGCGACGTTGGTCAGGCTCTCGGAGACGACGTAGAAGGCAGCTACTTCGACACGGTCGGGCAGCCGAGCATCGAGCTCGACGGAGAGCCGGACCGGCAGCGGGGCCCGCGCCGCGATCGATTCGAGTGCGACGGCGAGCCCGTGGCCGCTGAGCACGGCCGGGTGGATGCCCCGGGCCACGTCCCGCAGCTCCTCGAGTGTATGGGCGATCTCTTGCCTGGCCGCGTCGAGCCGCGACTGCAGTTCCGGACGATCCCCGAACTTCTGCTCGAGCATGCTGAGCTCGAGCGAGAGGGCGATCAGCCGTTGCTGGGCGCCGTCGTGAAGGTTGCGCTCGAGGCTCTGGCGTTCCCTGTGGCCTGCCTCGAGCAAGCGCGCCCGGGAGCCCTTCAGCTCCTCCAGGCGAGCCCGAAGCTCGGCGTGGAGGCGGCCGTTCTCGAGCGAGATTCCGGCCGCGGCGCCCACGGCGTCGAGCAGCTGGGGCTCGTCGTCGAGTGCTCCGTCGTGGATCAAGGCCGCGACGTGCGCGCCGTTTCGCTCGATCAGTGTTGCCGTTCTTCCGTTCCCGGCGGGCAGCTCGACCTCCCGCCCGTCGAGATCGACATAGGCCCGAAAGTCGGGCAGCCAGTACGCGAGCGTCATGGAAGGATCGCGCAGCGCCTCCGACAGAGCGTCGCGAAGATCGGCGGGATCGGGGTCGGCTCGCAGCTCGAGGATGAGATCGCCGATGGCGGATCGCGCGAGCCGGGCGTCCAGGAGCCCGAGCAGGAACACGATTGGCGCGATTCCGATCACCACGAGCGTCGCACGCTGGATCGCCAGGAACCCGGGCCACGCGAAGGTACCTGCGGTGAACAGGACGGCGATCATCACCAGGCCGAGCGCGAACAAGTCGATGAGCAGAGCCAGCGAACGACGGCGGGGCCGACCGGCTTGCCGACGCCGAGTGACGAGCAGCCCCACGCCCGCCAGGCAGATCGCGCTCAGCGACACAAGCTGCACGTGCTGGACAATCCGAGCCACGTCCGGCTGAGCCGAGAGCTCGAGCAGGTTCCGGGGCCCGAACACCCCGAATGACATCTTGAGGAGCTGCAGTCCGAGCGCCGCTCCGTAGGCGGCGCCGACGAGAATCTCCTCGAACCGCGACCTCAACCTCCCGTCGGGAAAGGCCAGGCAGACGTGGAGGAAGAGCGCAGCGGGCAGGATGTCGAAGATCGCCCCGACGGTGTAGAGGCCGTCTACATGCGTCAACTGCAGGGCTGAAAGGCCGGCCGCGAAGCCGCCGGCGAGCATCAGTGGGCCCAGCCGGCTCTCGGGACATCTCAGCCAGGCGACGGCGCCCGCGAGGATGTACGGAACCGTGACCCAGTCGAGCAACCCGACCGCAACGAGGTCGACGTCGTCCCCGGTCGTCGCAACGAGGATCGACCGGAGCGGGACCGCGCAGCCGAGAAGCGCGATCGCTCCGAGCACCACAGGCTTCGGCGCGGTGGTGGACAGCTCGCCCTCCTCTCGGTCCCCCGGGAAACCACGATAACGCCGAGTGCCTGCCGATTCCAGCGTCGGGGGGTTATCCACACCCGAAGACGCCAGCGAGCCGCCCTGGAATCGAGGCCGCATCGTGAGACGCTCGTACGCATGAACACCGCAGCAGGTGTCCTCTCCGAGCGTAGCCGTGGCCTCGTTCGGACGATCGCGAAAGCCCGTCGCGAAGCGACCCTCGCAGGCCTCGGCCTCGGGCTGATCGCGCTTCACGTGCTCGACGACAGCTTCTTCCAGCCCCAACCGGGCACGTCGGCCGGCGACCATCTCGTCAGCGGCTTGATCCCCTTCGCCGTGCTGCTCGTCGTTGCGGTGAGTTGGTCTCGCCTGCGCCCCGGCCTGCGCGGTTCGCTTGCCGCGGCGCTCGGGCTTTTCGGCGTCGTCACCGGGATCGAGGCGGTGTACTACCTCGACTCGGGACGGTTCTCGGGCGACGACTACACCGGGCTCGCCGCGATTCCCGCCGGGCTTCTCCTGATCGGCCTCGGAGCGGTCACGCTGTGGCGGTCGAGGCGCGCGGGCCCGAGCCTTCCTCGCCGATGGCTGCGTCGGGCGCTGTTGGCAGCCGTGACGTTCGTTCTCGGCTACATGCTCGTGTTCCCGTTCCTGATCTCGTACGTGCTGACGCACTCGGCGCGGGCCTTCGTCCCAGCCGACCACGTCGGGGCGGCCCACGAGAACGTCGTCTTCAAGACGGCCGACGGGCTACGCCTCCGCGGTTGGTACGTCCCCTCGAAGAACGGTGCCGCCGTGATCGCCTTTCCGGGCCGCAAGGGCACTCAGAGGCCGGCGCGCATCCTCGCCCGGCACGGTTACGGGGTCCTGCTCTTCGACCGGCGCGGCGAAGGCGAAAGCGAAGGGGATCCGAACGCGTTCGGCTGGGGCGGTCATCAGGACGTCGCAGCCGCCGTGCGCTTCCTCCAGAACCGGCGGGACGTCGAGCATGGCCGGATCGGCGGGATCGGCCTCTCGGTCGGAGGCGAGATGATGCTCGAATCGGCCGCCAAGTCGCCGGGTCTCAAAGCGGTGGTGTCCGAGGGCGCGGGTGAGCGCTCGGTCCGCGAGTACTTCGACATGACCGGCGGCGACAAGTGGCTCCAGATCCCGACATCGGTCGCGCTCACTGCCGGAGTCGCGCTCTTCAGCGACAAGACGCCTCCGGAGAGCCTGAAGGACCTCGTCGGTCGCATCGCCCCCACGCCGGTCCTTTTCATCTACGGCGAGCACGGACAGGATGGCGAGCGCAACCTCAACCCGACCTACTACCGGTCGGCCGGTGAGCCCAAGGCGATCTGGAAGGTGCCCGGCAGCGGGCACACCGGCGGCATCAGCGCGCGACCAAAGGAGTACGAGCGGCGCGTGATCGGGTTTTTTGACCGCGCCCTCCTCCGCCGCTAGCTCGACCAATCTCGATCGCCGAGCCACCCGCCAATTGCATCTGTAGACAATGGTTCCGGCCGGACTTTTAATCCCAAGGTCGCAGGTTCGATCCCTGCCCGGCCCATCGAAAATTGAGTGCTCAAACTGCCCTCGCGCTGCTGCTGGCGCTCGCGTCTACCACGTTGACGAACGTCGCATACCTGCGCGAGCACGATGCCGCGGCTGCCCTGCCCGCTCTCTCGCTCCGGCGACCGCTTCACTCGGTGCAAGCGCTCCTGACCGATCGCAGCTGGTTGGTCGGCTTTGCGCTCGAGAGTTGCGGCTTTGCGCTCTACGTCGCCGCGCTCGCGCTCGCGCCGCTCACCCTTGTCCAGAGCGTTTCCGCAGGCGGGATCGGAATCCTTGCCTTCGTGTCCGCCCGGATGAGGCGGCGAAGCCTTGGTCGCCACGAGCTTGCCGGGGCGCTCATCTCCATGTTCGGGCTGCTCGCACTGGCGGTGTCGCTGGCGGGCGGGAGCGGCGAGGGAACCGGCGGCTCGACCTTCGAGATCGTGCTCTGGCTCGCGGCGACGGCCGGAGCGGCGGTCGTTGCGCTCGCTCTCGGGCGGAGGTTCGGCAAGCTCGCGGTCGCCGAAGGCCTCGCAGGTGGGCTGTTCTTCTCGATCGGGGACATCTCGGTCAAGGTCGCTACACAGGGAGGCGTCAGAGCCGTGTTCGCAGTCGCCGTGATCGCCGGCTACGCGCTCGGCACCGCCTTCTTGCAGCTCGGCTATCAGAAGGGCGGAGCGCTCACGGTGGCCGGTTTGGCGACGCTGCTGACGAATGCACTGCCGATCGCCGCGGGCAGCGTGGTGCTCGGGGAGCCTGTTCCGTCAGGTGTGTACGGGGGCGTCCGTGTTGCCGCATTCGCGGCGGTTACGCTCGGCGCGATTCTGCTCGCTCAGCCCGACCGCAGCGACGCGCAAGTTGAGCCGACGACCGCGAGCGTCGAAACGTCCCCGGCAGCACCACGGCCCTAGCCCGGCTCTTCCACTCCTTCGCGGACGGTGGTGTACGGGTCTTTGGGCGACCGGTCGTCCGAGAGTGAGACACGCGTGCTGGTGACGAGTTGCTCGATCGCGTCGGCGAGGTGTTCCGGCGCGATGTTGTAGTCGCCTCTGGCGACTCTGATTCGGTGCGCCTCGAGGAGCACCTCGGCGTGCTTGTGCCCCGCCGGCGGCTCGAACCGGTACGACGCGAGCTCGATCAGCAGCCCGAGCGGATCCTTGAAGTAGATCGAGTCCATGAAGCCGCGATCCTTGACGCCGCTGTGCTCGATCCGGCGCTCGTCCAGCCGCTCGACCGCTTGCGCGAACGTCGCCTGCGACAGGGCGAAGGCAAGGTGGTGCACGCAACCGGGATCCCTGGGTGTCCGGCCCGAATCGGCCTCGCGCTCTTCGTTCGTGAAGACGGTGATCAGGCGACCATCGCCCGGATCGAAGTACAAGTGGCTTTCCGACGCGTTGTCGAGGTTGGGCTGCTCGAAGACGAACGGCATGCCGAGTACGCCTTCCCAGAAGTCGATCGACGTCTGCCGGCCGGCGCCCACCAGCGTGATATGATGGACCCCCTGGCTCTGGATCTTCCGCACGGTGCCCAATCTTAGGCGGAGTTACTCTGCGCGCTCGTGGCACTCAGCTATCGCGAGCGGGCCGCTCGCGGCGACCCGGAGGGCCTGCTCGCCCTCCATCTCGGTCGCGGCGCGGACGAGGGCGACCTGCTCGCGCTCGCCGACCAGCTCGACCCCGACGGCCGGCTGCATGTCGTCGCGCCGCGCGCGCCGCTGAGCCTCGGCGGCGCCGGCTACCACTGGTATGTCGTTCCCCGCGTCGGCTATCCGGACCCCGGGACCTTCGCGGCCGCGTACCGGCTGCTCGCCGAGCTCCACGACGAGTTGTGGGAACGGCTCGGCCTGTCGCCGACTCAGACCGTCCTCGGCGGCTTCTCGATGGGCTCGGTGATGAGCTACGCGCTTGGCCTCGGAGCCGACCGGCCCGCGCCCGCCGGCATCCTCGCGTTCTCGGGCTTCGTGCCCGTCGTGGAAGGCTGGGAGCCGCAGCTGCCGCGGCCTACGCGGGTGTTTATCGCGCACGGCCGCAGCGACCCGGTCATGGAGGTGGGCTTCGCGCAGCGAGCGCGCCGGCTCCTCGAGGAAAGCGGCATGGAGGTCGAGTACCACGAAGGCGAGCACGGCCACTGGATCGAGCCCGTGCAGCTCGCCGAAGCGAGGGCGTGGCTCGAAAGGCTGTTGTAGGCGGCCGTCGCCGTTTGTACCGTCCGGTAGATGGGAGAGAGGGCGAGGCGCGGCGGGCCCGCGCTCGTTGCAGCGGCGGTTGCGGCGGCGCTGCTCACGCTGCCGGCCTCCGGGGCAAGCTCCGCTCCCACGACGCGCGTCAGCGTCGCGACCGGTGGCGGCCAGGCGAACGGCAACAGCATCGCGCCTGCGATCAGCAAGGACGGGCGCTACGTCGCGTTCTACTCGGACGCCTCGAACCTCGTCGCCGGCGACACGAACCGCGCGCGCGACGTCTTCGTGCACGACCGGCAGACGGGCGAGACGACGAGAGTCAGCGTGGCCCAGGACGGCGCGCAGGCAAACGGCGAGAGCTTCGCGCCCGCGATCAGCGGCGACGGCAACGTCGTCGCCTACGAGTCCGACGCCACGAATCTCGTCACCGCCGACGCAAACGGGCAGCCCGACGTCTTCGTCTACGACCGCTCCAGCGGCGCGACGACCCATGCCAGCGCGAGCACCGGCGGCACAGAAGGAGATGCGCCGAGCGGCCAGGCCGCTCTGGACGCGGACGGAAGCGTCGTCGCCTTCTCGTCCTTCGCCGACAACCTGATCCCCCTCGACGAGAACTTCACCTCGGACATCTTCGTGCGCGAGCGCCAGTCGGGAACGACAACGCGCGTGAGCGTCTACACGGGCGACTTCGAGGCCGACGGGAACAGCTTTCACCCTGCCCTCAGCGCCGACGGCCGCCTCGTCGCCTTCGAGTCGGACTCGTTCAACCTGGCCTGGAACGACCCGGACGAGGGCTTCGACATCTACGTCTTCGACCGCCAGGCCGGTGCCATCTCCTCGACCAGCGCCGACGATGCCGGCAACCTCGGCAACGACACCAGCGTGTCGCCGTCAATCAGCTCCGACGGCCGCTACGTGGCGTACTCGACAGAGGCTACGGACATCGTTCCGGGCGACCAGAACGGCGTCTCGGACGTCATCCTCTACGACCGGCAGAGCGGCGCCGCCAACCGCCTCAGCGTCGGGAATTCGGGCAACGAGGCGGACAACGAAAGCGTCCTGCCGTCGATGAGCGCCGACGGCACCCGCGTCGCATACCAGTCCCTCGCCACGAACCTCGTCCCGGGCGACACGAACCGCTTGAACGACATCTTCGTCCGCGACACGACGGCGAATCCGCCGCCTCCTCCCCGGTGCGCCGTCCCTCGCGTGGTAGGCCTTCGGCTGGCCACCGCACGCAAGCGCATCACCAAGGCTAACTGCCGGGTCGGCAAGGTTCGTCGCGCGCACGTGCGGTCGAAGCGGCGAGTCGGGCGCGTGATCGCGCAGAGCCCGCGGGCCGGAACACGCCACGCCGCCGGCACCCCGGTCAACCTCGTCGTCGGGCGCCGCTAGAGGACGTCTGTAGCTGGCACTCTGGGCGCATGGGCGTCGTCGTCTGCGCGCGCGATGTGGTCAAGGTCTACGGACGGGGACGCGCGGCGGTGCGCATCCTCGACGGCCTCGACCTCGACGTGCACGCGGGGGAGCTCGTCGCCGTCACCGGCCGCTCGGGCTCGGGCAAGTCGACGCTGCTGAACGTGATCGGCGCCCTCGATCGCGTCGACGGCGGTTCGGTCGAGCTCTGCGGAGTGCGGCTCGAGCGAGCCTCGGAACGTGACCTGGCGCCGCTGCGGCGCGATCGCGTCGGCTTCGTCTTCCAGTCGTTCCACCTGCTGCCCGAGCTGACGGGGCTGGAGAACGTCCTGCTGCCCACCCGGCTCAACGGCAGGCGGCCGTCGCGCGGACGCGGCCTGGAGCTCTTCGAGCGGCTCGGGCTCGGTGCCGCGGCCGGGCGCCTGCCGGCCGTGCTCTCCGGCGGCGAGCAGCAGCGCCTCGCGATCGCACGGGCGCTGGTGAACGACCCTCAGCTCGTGCTCGCGGACGAGCCGACAGGGAATCTCGACGCCGACTCCGGCCGGACGGTGCTCGAGCTCTTGCGCTCGATCGCCGACGAGGGCAGGGCCGTCCTCCTCGTGACGCACGAGCGGGAGGCGACGAGCCGGGCCGACCGCGTGCTCCGCCTCGAGGGAGGTCGCCTTCGATGAGTGCTGTCCTGACCTACGCCCTCGCGCGGCTTCGCGTTCGCCGGGGGCGCGTGCTGCTGGCCGCGGGAGGAATCGCGGCGGCGGGAGCCATGCTCGGAGCCGCCGTGACCGCGGCCTACGGGCTCGGGACGGCCTTCGACCGGACTGCTGCACAGGCGCAGCTGCCCGACATCCTCGCGACCTTCTCGCCGGTGCCCCGGACCCAGGTGGCGGGCGCCGTCTCGAGCCTCGCCAACGTCCGGGCGAGCTCCTTCCGCCTCCAGTCGGGCCACCAGTACGTCGCGGCGCGCGGGCACGAGGACTTCGACGCCACCGTCGTCGGCCTGACGAGCGGCGGCCCGCGCGGCTACGCCGTCGTCGCGGGGCACGATCTCGCCGCGCCGGGAGAGGTCCTCGTGGAGCAGGGGCTCACGCGCGCGTGGCACCTGCAGCCTGGGCAGACGCTCGAGCTCGGAGGCCGAAGCCTGCGAATCGCGGGCATCGCGGTCGGGCCGGACAACGTCGCCTTCCCACTGGCGCGCGGCCCGCGCCTCTGGACCGCCTACGCCGAGGCCGCCGGCATCGCCGGAATGCCTGTCGGCACAGTCAACTCAGCCGTTCTGTGGCTTCGCAACCCGCGGCTCGTGGACGTGACGCTCGCGCAGGCCCGCTCCGCGAGCTTCGGCCTCAGCGGCCTGCGCTTCACGACGCGCGCCGGGCTGCACGCGCTCGTCGGCCAGGCTGCCGGGATCGTGATCGCGCTGCTCGTCGCGTTTTCGCTGATCGCGATCGTGGTCGCGGGGACGATGCTCGCCGCGTCCGCGAACGCTGAGGTGCAGCGGCGGCTCGAGGGGTTGGGGCTGCTGCGCGCGATCGGCGCCTCGCCGGGCGCGGTCGTCGCGGCCGGGGTGGTCGAAGGCGCGATCGTCGCCGTGCCCGCCGGCGCGATCGGGTTGGTCGCGGGCTGGCTCGCAGTCTCTTCGCCGCTCGACCGCCTCCTCGTGAGCCTCAGCGAGCTCGGGCCCGGCTGGTCCGTGGCACCGTTCCTGCTCGCGTCGTGGCTGGGGCTCGTGCTCCTCGTCGCTGCGGCATCCGCGTTCCCGGCCTGGCGCGCGACGCGGGGCTCCGCTGCAGCGACGCTGCGCCGGGGAGACGTGATCGGCTCCGCGAGACGGCTGCCCGGTTCCGCCGGACCGGCGGGCCTCGGGCTGCGGATGGCCGCGGGGCGGCCGATCCGGACCGCCGCTGGGACGATCGTCCTCGGCTCTGCGGTCGTCGTGATCCTGCTGATCCTCTCGATTGCGACGCTGCTGCTTCGGCTCGACAGCAATCCGGTGGCGATCGGCAAGCGCTATCAACTCACGGTCTCTGCACCGCCTTCGCAGGCGGGGCGGATCGCCGCCCTGCCGGGCGTCGAGGCCGCGGCACCGCGTTACGAGGTCAACGCCGCCGACTCGTTCCAGCTCGGGGAGCCGTTCTCGATGATCGCCTATCCCGGCGACCACACCAGGTTCGAGGCACCGGCGCTCGCCCAGGGCCGGCTGGCGCGCGGCCCCGGCGAGACGGAGGTCGGCCTCGGGCTTGCGCAGATCCTCAACCTCTATCCCGGCTCCACGCTCGCCGCGCAGCTGCCGAGCGGGCGCGAGCTGCGCTTCCGCGTGGTCGGCGTCGTGCGGGCCCTCGAACGGCAGGGGCGCGTGGTCTACGTCCAGTCAGGTCGGCTCGTCGCTGCCGAGCCCGGAGCGCCGTCGGAGCTTGCCGTCCGGCTAGAGCCGGGCGCCAACGCCGACTCCGTGCGCCGCGAGCTGGTTCGTGACGGCTACTTCACGTCCTCGAGCGGCGGCATCGCCGGCGAGTCCGTCCAGGGCTGGGCGAGCCGCTCGAGCGGCTTCATCGGCGTGCTGGTCGCATTGCTGCGTGCCATTGCGGTGATCGATGCGCTCGTCTGCCTCTACGCGATCGCGCAGATGCTCGCGTTGACAGTCTGGGAGCGGCGCGTGGCGCTGGCGGCGATCCGGGCGCTCGGAGCGGGAAGGCGGCAGCTCGCGGGCATGCTCGGAGCGGCCGCCGCGCCGGTGACGGTGCTCGCGGTCGCGGTCGGCTTCCTGCTCGAGCGTTTCCTGGTCGGCCCAGCGGTTGCCAGGCTCGCGGCGAGCTACGTGTCGCTGTCGCTGCGACCGACGGCCGCGGCGGTCGCACTGACGGCGGTCGGCCTCGGCGCCGGGGCCGTCGTGGCCGTGCTCTGGACCGCGCGGCTTGCGGCGCGCGGGCCGGTCGTCGACTGGCTCCGCGAGGCCTAAGGCAGGCCTAAGGCAGGTACAGCCGAGCGTTGCGGTCGCCTCTCGCGCCCGCGAAGCGCTGAGGCCGGCCGCCCTGGAAGTCCAGGTACGCGAGCTGACGCGAGGCGGCGGCGAGCCGGTCCGCGGGATCGTGGTCGATCATCCAGGTCTCGAGGACGAGCCCGCCGCTCGCAGTGCGCTCGAGCGCGAAGGCCCTCGCCTGCTGCGGGTAGTCGATCAGCGACGACGTGCCCACCAGCCAGTATCCGCCAGCGGGCGTGTGGCGCGCCCGGATCGAGTTGCGGTGGGTATCGCCGGATACCGCTGCGACGACGTGCGGGTCGCGGTCGAGGAGCGCGAGCGCCGCTTCTCCGCCCGCGGCCGAGCCCAGCGGCGTATGCGAGAAGACGACCACCGGCTCTTCGCCCGCGGCTCGAAGCGCTCCGGCAAGCCAACTCAGCTGGCCCCGGCGAATGACGCCGGTCGAGCCCCCATCGCGGCGAATCGTGTCGAGCACGATCCCGCGCACGTGGCTACCGAGCTGGAAGCGGTAGTCGAGCAACGGCCCTGAGCCGCCGTGGCCGCTCGCGTGCCGCAAGCGGCGCAGCACCTCGCCCGCCGAGAGCTCGCGGCGTCCTGGATCAGGCGTGACTCCGACCGACCGGCCGGGGAGGCCGCGCCGCAGCAGGTCACGAATAAGCCCGAGCCGACGCTCTCTCGCCAGCTCTCGTGCCGCCGGGTTGAGCGTCACGAGCTTGCGCGCGCCGGTCGCAATCGCCCGCGTCTCCGGGGTCGGCGCGAGATTGCCCTGCACGAGCAGGTCGTGGTTAAGCGCCGCTCGGCCGCCGCGAGCAGGCCTGCGTGGCGCGGCGGGTCGACGTCCGGGCGGTAGTAGTAGGGGTCCGCGTCCGAGGCTGCCTGCACGCCCTGGTAGCCGGCCGCGCCGCTGTTCGGGTCGACGCGGTCGCCGCGGAGGATCGCCAGCGCCTCTCGGAGCTCGTTCGACTGCGCGTTGTCGATCGGGTCGCCCGTCTCGACGACCGCCTGCGGATGGAGCTCGTTCAACGACCGGACTGCCGCTGCGAGGACCTGGCCGCTCAACGCTTCCTGGGGACGGAAGGCGGACGTGAAGGGCGGGCCGACCCGGTCGAGCATCTCGAGACGCGCCGGCGATTCTTCGTCGACGACGTGGACGTCCGTGATTTGCGCGAACAGGGCCAGCCGCCGTACAGGGCGCGAGGCCGGCGCGAGCTCCGTGCGGTCGACGAAGGGCTCGCCGGGCCCGCGCTCGAGCACGCCGTCGCCGTTCCGGTCGACGAACGTGGCGTGCAGCGTCGATCCCCGCCAGGCGCCACCGCCGCCGGACGAGAGCACGGCGCCGAGCGCCGCGCCTGCGGCTGCAAGGACGACGATGGCCGTAGCCGCGAGCCGCCTCGGCCCCATCGGCGAATGGTGCCCGACGCGACCTGGGTTGGTATGTTCGGCAGCGCCGTCGGACCGAGGGGAAGCCATGAGCGCGCACGCCGCGAGCGGGGCCGGACGAGTGGAGATCGAGGTCGACGACGCCGTCAAGGCGCTGCGGAAGATCGACCACATCGTCGTCCTGATGCTGGAGAACCGTTCGTTCGATCACATGCTCGGCTACCTCCGCCTGACGGGCCGCCGCCCGGAGCTGGACGGGCTCCAGGCCGGGATGGCCAACGCCTACCACGGTCAGAGCGACAAGTTCCCGCAGTACGACGGACTCAGCTTCGGCATTCACGAGCTGCGTGACACGCGGATGACGAAGGCACAGGATCCGCCCCACGACGGCTCGTCGGTCGACAAGCAGCTCGCGAAGCACAACGGCGGCTTCGTCCAGGCCTACATGGACGAGCGCGGCGGCCCGCCGGAGGTGCACCCCGCAGACGTGATGGGCTATCACACGGGTAAGCACCTCCCGGTCTATGACCACCTGACCGAGAAGTTCTGCGTCTGCGACCGCTGGTTCAGCTCGGTGGGCGGCGCGACGTTCCCGAACCGCCTCTACGCGATGGCCGGCCGCGCTGACGGGAAGCGGGACAACGTCCAGCCGCCGATCTATTGCCTGCACTCGTTCGTGCGCCACCTCGACGGCGTCAAGGGGGTCTCGTGGGCGACCTTCGTCCACGACGTCACTCCGATCCTCTGGGCCGTGGACAACAACTACCCCGTCCACCACCTGCTCGACGAGCACGTCGCCTGGTTCGACGGCCACTTCCGGCCGCCGCATCTCGGGGACACGTTCATCCAGCGGGCCGCCGCCGGCAAGCTGCCGAGCGTCTCCTGGATCGACCCGAGCTTCGCCGACCTGCGCACGGGGCTGATGCGGCTGATCTCGCCGCCCTCGAACGACGATCACCCGCCCGCAGACATCTCGCTCGGGCAGGCGCTCGTGCTGAAGGTCTACGACGCGCTCGCGTCCAGCCCGAACTGGTCGAGGACGCTGCTCGTTATCACCTACGACGAGCACGGCGGCTTCTTCGACCACGTGCCGCCGCCGCTGAACCCGCCCGACGACAACCCAAAGGTCTTCAAGCGCTACGGCGTGCGCGTCCCGGCCATCGTCGTCTCGCCGCTGGTCGGGCGCCGGAGCTTCTCGCACGAGCTCTTCGACCACACCTCGATCATCAAGACGATCCTGCTCCGCTTCGCCCGCAAGGGCGGCACGATCCCGGATATGGGGAAGCGGGTCAGCAATGCACAGCACCTCGGCGTCCTGCTCGCCGGGAACAAGCCCCGGCCTGCAGAGACTCCCGAGCTCTACCGGCCGCTCGCTGCGAAGATCGACGCCAACCGCAAGGATTCGACCCACGAGCACCTCACCCTCGGGGCGACCACTCGCGCCGCCGCGAAGACCCAGCTCACCGACCTGCAGCACGACTACCTCACGATTCAGAGCGAGTTCACGAAGGTGCTCGCCAAGGTCGCGCCCGACAAGCTGGCGAAGTTTTTCTAGCGCCAGCCTCGTAGGCTCACCGGCCATGGACGCGCGCTCCCGGCTCGCGCGGCGGCTCGGGACCTTCGACGCGGTCGTGATCGGGCTCGGCTCGATGCTCGGCGCGGGAATCTTCGCCGCGCTCTCGCCTGCGGCCCACTATGCGGGCTCGGCCCTGCTGATCGGGCTCGGCCTCGCCGGTGCGGTCGCCTACTGCAACGCGACTTCGTCGGCGCGGCTCGCGGCGCTGTACCCGGAGTCGGGCGGCACCTACGTCTACGGGCGCCGGCGGCTCGGCGACGTCTGGGGCTACCTCGCAGGAGCGGCATTCGTGGTCGGGAAGCTCGCGAGCTGCGCGGCGATGGCCCTCACGTTCGCGCACTACGCGGCGCCCTCGATCGCGCGACCGCTCGCCGTCGGCGCGGTCCTCGCCCTGACCGCCGTGAACCTGGCGGGGATCGACAAGACCGCGGGACTGACGCGCGCGATCGTCGCGATCGTCCTCGCGGCGCTGGCCGTCTTCGTCGTCGTCGCGCTCGCAGGCGGAACCGTCGACGGGTCGCACCTCTCGGACACGCACGGCGGCGTGCTCGGGGCCTTGCGCTCCGGCGGGATCCTCTTCTTCGCGTTCGCCGGCTACGCGCGCATCGCGACCCTCGGGGAAGAGGTGGCGGCACCCGAGCGGACGATCCCACGGGCGATTGCGCTCGCCCTCGGCCTGACCGTTGCGATCTATGCCGTGGTCGCGGTCGCCGCCCTGCTCGCCGCCCCGCCGTCGCTGCTCGCCTCGACCCAGGCGCCTTTGCGAGCCGTCGTCCGCGCCGGTTCGCTGGACGGGTTCGCCCCGGTCGTGCAAGTCGGCGCCGCGATCGCGTCGCTCGGCGTGCTGCTCTCGCTGCTCGCCGGCGTCTCGCGAACGGTCTTCGCGATGGCCGCGAACCGGCACCTCCCCCACGCGCTCTCGGCGGTCCACGACCGTCGCCGCATTCCGCACCGGGCCGAGCTTCTGGTCGGCGCCGTGGTCGTCGTCGTCGCCTCGCTGGCCGACATCCGGAACGCGATCGGCTTCAGCTCCTTCTGCGTGCTCTTCTACTACGCGGTCGCGAATGCGTCGGCGCTGACCCTGCGACGGAGGCTGCTCGTCCCCGCCGCAGGAGTCATCGGCTGCCTCGTGCTCGCGTTCACGCTGCCGCTGACGTCGATCGCCGTGGGCGCGGCGACGATCGCCGCCGCCGCGCTGCTGTACCCGTTGACGAGGCGCTAGGAGGGTTTGGCGGAACCTCGCTCGCCGTCGGGGTTTCGTCAAGCCCTCCTCGTGCTCATCCCGCGACGGCGGCGGGCGGCCTTGCCTCGATCAGCCGCCCGAGGGCATCGTGCGGATTCATGTACGAGCCCTCGTAGCGTGCCGCCTGGGCCGCCGGGCCGGCTGTGTCGAGAGCCTCGATCACCGGCTCGAAGGCCATCCGCAGGACCGGCCAGATCCGGATGCCGGTGCGCTCGCGCAGGCCCTCCGCCGCGCCGAACGCCGTCGCGGCCCGGATCTCGTCTCCTCCGGCGAGAGCAACCGCGGCAAGGCCCTCGAGACAGTACGCCGTGCCTTCGAGATAGAGGGGCAAGCCGGCCGCGTCATGGAGATAAGCGTGCGCCGCCTCAGCGTCGCCCGCCGCAAGGCAGCCGAGCGCTCGAAGGGTGAGGTTCGCCCCGATCAACGAGGGCAGCCCGAGCCTCTGCGCGGCCTCGACGCTCTCTTCGAGATGTGCTCGGCCTTCCTCGGCGCGACCGAGCAACGTCGTGAGCGTGCCCAGGAAGCCGAGCGCCGTCGCCAGGCCGAAGTCGTTCCGCTCGGCGCGGAAGATGTCGACCGCACGCGAGACCTCGTCGAGAGACGCGTCCAGATCCGGGTCGAAGTGCGGATGCAGTCCGCCGAGGATGACGCGCGCCCACGCCTCCCGGTCTGGCGGCCCCGATTCGCTCAGGATCTCGGCGGCCTCTTCGAGCATCGCCCGCGCAGCCTCGTATTCGCCGAACTGGTAGAGCGACGAGCCCCAGATCCGGCAGAGCTCTCCGCGAAGCGCCGGCTCGAGCTCGTCGCGAGCCTCGTACGCCATGGGCATCCAGGTCGTCGCCTCTCGCACGCGGTCGTAGAGCCAGATGTAGCGCCAGGTCAGCGACGCCAGGCGCACCGGCGGCGCGAGCTCACTCCTGGCGAGCCGCCACAGGACGACTGCGTGGATGTTCTCCCAGTCGTCGTCCAGGGCGGCCATCGCCTCGGGCGCGCGCGAGCCGGAGAAGAGCGAGTGCAGCTCTTCGACGAAACGCTCGAAGTAGTCGGCGTGGCGGGCTTGAATCGGCTCCCACTCACCGCTCTCCTCCAGCCGGGCCGCCGCGTATTCCCGGATCGTCTCGAGCATGCGCATCCGGCCGCGCTCGGAGACCACGAGGCTGTGCTCGACGAGGCGCTCCAGCGTGCCGAGCACGTCCTCGACCTGCTCGTCCGCGCAGACGCCCTCGGCCGCCGCGATCGTCCAGCCGCCCGAGAAGACCGCGAGCCGGGCGAAGAGCGCCCGCTCGGCCGGCTCGAGCAGGTCGTAGCTCCATGCGATCGTCGACGTCAGCGTGCGCTGGCGGTCCGGCAGATCCGGAACGCTTCCGCCGACGACGTCGAGCCGGCCCGCGAGCCGTTCGAGCAGCGAGGCAGGATCGAGCACCCGCAGCCTGGATGCGGCCAGCTCGATCGCCAGCGGCAGCCCGTCGAGCCGGCGGCAGATCTCCGCGACCGCCTC